>Ga0233403_10000035_pt1 | contig 52646 bp, 31 predicted proteins | sample Na_oxic_1_MG_FD_179866 | JGI IMG/M metagenome (GOLD analysis project Ga0233403, IMG submission 179866) | Seawater microbial communities from Saanich Inlet, British Columbia, Canada - Na_oxic_1_MG | ecosystem: Environmental > Aquatic > Marine > Inlet | place: Canada: British Columbia | collected...
GGTTTAGTTTTTCCACCATTAAGCCAATAACCGTTGTCAAAATATTCTGTTTGCGCTGAATCTTTTACGCCATCAACATACAAACTGAGTTCGCCGTTATCAAAAATACCAGTGACAAAATGCCAATTGCCATCCTGTGGGAAATTTTGATGACTTTGAATACTATTTGAGGCTTCATAGTATCTACCAGTCCCACTGGTGACATACATTTTCAGTTTGTCATCTTCAATTCTGAAACCAAAAGAACTACCTTTGAAGTTAGTGGCTTCATTGGCACACCAACCACCCTTTTGGATAATTGTACCTTTACCACTTTCCCATTTAACCCAGGCACCCACAGTAAATAGTGAATGATTAGAGAAACTGTCACTATCAGGAACAGTTATCTTGCCTAAACCATCAAACGAGTAAGCACTATTGGCATTATCAAAGCGATCTGTGGTTAAAGTAGCGTTGTCTACCGTGCCGTTGTCCGCATTGCCACTGACTTCATTGGCATTACCGTCCAGTGGATAAAATGCCACTAAACCGTCACATAAATTATCCGGACGTTGCGTGTCGCCATTGCAACCGGTTTGCGGCGGCGTTGCTAAACCACCCGCGTTGTAAAGGCTCTGGACTTCGGAGTCGGTGAGTTCTCGATTATAAACGTACATTTCATCGAGTAAGCCTTGCCATTTGGTTTGTCGGTTGACGTGTTCCCAGCCACCTTCATAATAACTGGGCGCACCTATCTCTAATAACCCATTTTGGAGAACCAGTTGCGCGTCCAAAATACTTTTTTCAACCACAGCACCTACACGCACACCATCAACATAGAGTTTTTGCAATCCTCCGCTATGACGTACAAAAGCGAGATGATGCCATTTTTTGGGTTCCATTGTTCCAATGGGGCGAGTAATTCCAGTTTGCCCGTCTTCAGTTATCAAAGTTGGGTGAATTTCACCACTGGGTATTAAACCCATTTTAACGCCTTTATCACCTTGTCCGGTTCCATAACCGCCTGAATGGAGAGCAAATAAAGCCCTACCCCAAGTATTATCTGGGGTTTTATCGGCATACGCCCACAAAGCAACCGTGATATCCTCTGCGGTGAAATTAAAATTCTCTTTGCGGATATAGCCAGTCGTATCCAACTTAGCAGCTTGCCCCACAACACCAGTAGCATAATTGACATTGTGTTCCGTGCCATCATTGCCATTACCACTGACATCATTTGGAGTGTCATCTAGCGGATAGTAGGCAACTAAGCCATCGCACAAATTGTCAGCGAGTTGGATATCGCCGTTGCAGCCGGTGGTGGCTGGTTTGGTTGAGTTGTAATAGGCTTGAATTTCACTGTCTGTCAGTTCCCGATTGTAAAGGAACAGTTCATCGACTTTAGCTATAGCCGGATATTGACTCCCGGTGTCACTTCCATCTTGAATACTAAACATTTTGCCAATAACTAACGGAAAGTCATTATTGACTTCATAGCTAGGAGCATCCTTTTCTCCTTTCAACACGCCGTCCACGTAAAACCGGATTTTCTCTTGTTGGTCATCAAAGATAGCAGTGAGTAAATGCCACGTATTTTGAGGAATCGAAGAAGTAATTTCACGGGCACGTTCCGAAAAATCATCACAATCACCACCATCCTTAACATGGAATCTTTGGCCATTGTAGTGAATAATATAGCTATTAAAGCAGTCTCGACCTTTACCGACAATAACGCTGTTGTTGTATCGGTTATACTCTGTGCTATATTCAGGATCGCCGGTTCGGTTTATCCAAACTGACATCGTAAAACTGCCAGTGAAATTCAAGGCTTGGTCATGAGCTACCGTGATGTAGTTATCGAGATTGCCATTGAATTCAACCGCTTGTCCTGAAATACCGGTCACGTAGTCAATTTGACCATACTCAGTACCATTATGCCCATTACCGCTGGTATCATTAGCGTTGCCATCAAACGGCAAATGAAGGACTAAGCCATAATTGGAATCGTCACAACTTAAAAACGCGCTCACGTCCAAATCGCCGTAGTCAGTGTCAGAGTTTTTACAGAGAGGATTTACAATGACAGTAATGTTTTGCAACTTGGTCAATGCACTCAAATCAGGGATTTCACCCGTGAAGTCGTTGTCATTCAGATACAGCCGCTCTAAATTAGTGAGTGTGTTGATCCAACTGGGAATTTCGCCGCTCAAGTCGTTGTATTGCAGATAGAAATACTGCAAGTTTTCGGCCCCACTGACATCGGGAATTGGGCCCGTGATTTGGTTTTTCGACAAACGCAAGTCGGTCAAGTTGGTCAAGGCACTCAAGTCGGGAATCGTGCCAGTGAACTGGTTATCCTCTAAACGCAACTCGGTCAACTGGGTCAAACCACTCACGTCGGGCATTGAGCCAGTTAACTGGTTGCTATTTAAACGCAACATTTCCAAATGGGTCAAGGCCGTCAAATCTGGGACGGTGCCGGTCAGTTGGTTCGTTGCTACCGTTAAAAATTCTAATTGAGTTAAGGTACTCAAGTTAGGAATAGAGCCCGTCAAGGCATTGTCATATAAATAAAGGCGTTTTAATTGCGTCAACGCACTCAAGTCAGGGATTGGTCCGCTGAGTTGGTTCATATAAAGATAAATATATTCCAACTGGGTAAGCGCGTTTAACGCTGGAATCGAACCGGTTAATTGATTTTGATGCAGATAAAGGTTTCGCAACTGAGTCAGATGACTCAAATCTGGAATGGTGCCCGTCAATTCGTTCTTCGCCAGATAGAGTACCTGCAAATTCGTTAGGCTACTCAAATCGGGAATCGTTCCACTGAGTTGATTTGCGTACAGCCGAAGGTCTTCCAATTTGGTCAACGCACTCAAGTCGGGAATGGTGCCGGTAAATTGATTATCATGGAAATACAACGTCTTCAATTGGGTCAAGGCACTTAAATCAGGCAACGTGCCACTCAATTGATTATTGTCGGCTGCCAAAGTATGCAATTTGGTCGATGCGCTTAAATCGGGCAGCGAACCGGTCAATTGATTACCAGACAGACTGACATAAACCAACTCCGTCAACGCGCTCAAATCGGGAAGCGTTCCCGCAAGTTGATTATTGTACAGACTGATGTTGGTGACGTTTCCATCGCCTTTACAGATAATACCTTCCCAACTACAGGGCGTATTGGTTTGTTTCCAGTCGGTTTTTTTGAGCCAATTGTCGCCATCGGTGCTATCGTATAAGGCAAGGAGGGTTTCGCATTGGTTTTTTTGCATTTGCACGGCGGTGTCGCAAATTCCACATTCCGCAAAACTACTGACGATTGTTGTCCATTTGCCGTAATCTGTATTTGGAGCTTTGCAAAGTTCAGGGTTGCCACTGAGAATAAGCCATTGCAAATTAGTCAACGCACTGAAATCAGGGATAGAACCCGTGAGCTGATTGTTCTCTAACCGAAGGTAGAGCAAATTAGTCAACGCACTGAACTCAGGGATTTGGCCAGAGAGTTGATTGTTCTGGAGATAAAGCTGTTGCAAATTAGTCAACGCACTGAAATCAGGAATTGAACCAGTGAGTTGATTATTTTCTAGCCGAATCCTTCTCAAATTAATCAACGCACTGAAATCAGGGATAGAACCCGTGAGTTGATTATTATAGATATCCAGTATTTTCAAATTAGTCAACGCACTAAAATCTGGAATAGAACCGGTGAGTTGATTGTTATTGAGATAAAGAGTTTGCAAATTGAGCAATGCACCAAATTCTGGGATTGAACCCGTGAGTTGATTGTTATTGAGATAAAGAGTTCTCAAATTAGTCAACGCACTGAAATCAGGGATAGTGCCAGTGAGTTGATTGCTAAATAGCCGTAGGTCTTGCAAATTGGTCAACGTACTCAAATCTGGAATTGAACCACTCAATTGATTATTGGCAACACTCAAGGTATGCAATTTGGTTGCTCCGCTTAAATCGGGTAGCGAACCAGTCAATTGATTACCGTACAGAGTGACATAAAGCAATTCCGTCAATGCGCTCAAATCGGGAAGCGTACCGGTGAGTTGATTTTCATACAGATTGATGTTGGTGACGTTACCATCGCCTTTACAGATAATACCTTCCCAACTACACGGCGTATCCGTCGTTTTCCAACCGTCTTTGTTGGTCCAGTTGTCGCCGTTGGTGCTGTCGTACAGAGCTACGAGGGTTTCGCATTGCGCGGTTGGGATTTCGGTCACATCATTGCAACTAAACCCACAACTTTGGTCAATCGCTACGGTCAAGTCATCGGCGGTGTAGTTCAGATAGCTACCGTTGTAGGTGACCGTGGAGTTGTTGCTGTCAAATTGCAAAGCGGTCCCAGCACTGGCAACCAACGGGGTAATGTTGAGCGTGATAAAATCAAAATCACCGCTCGGTGACGCATTCGCAAAATTCACCGCCGAGAAGTTGAAATTGCCCGTGTTGATTTTATTCTTCATGGCAAAATCCAACATACTGTTGTTGGTGATGCTGTTGACTTGCAAAGTCGCTGAGTCAAAGTTTACATACAAATCAATCCCATCCACCGTCTCAGCATTTTGCTTTTGGATAGTGATGTCAAAGTTTTGGCCCAGGCAAGCCGATTGGGTACTGGGTGTCGCTACAAAATGGACATCAGCGGCGGCGGGCCCAGCGAGGGTGAGGAGAGTGATTAAAAAAATCCCTCCTAATGGTTTTTCCCCTAGCCCCATCCTTTTCGGAGGGGGAACCGCACAGTCGTGCGGGTTGAGTCGTTGTCGTTTGGATAACATGAGTGTTTCTCCGTAATAAACTACATAGGTTGTTTGTAAACCTGCCAGGTTTTTAAAACCTGGCAGGTTTTTCCACGAAATAAACTACAGGCCGATTGTATATAATAAAGGATTAAAACATCCCGTGTAAACCTGCCAGGTTTTAAAAACCTGGCAGGTTTTTCCCGAAATAAACTACAGGCCGATTGTATATAATAAAGGATTAAAACATCCCGTGCAAACCTGACAGGTTTTTAAAACCTGTCAGGTTTTGCCGTCATAAAACCAACTGAAAGTCATGGTTTTTTAAATTAAAATAGGGCCCTGATGGGCTTGTTGTTATTGTAAATTAAAGTCGCCAATCGCCATGAGCTAAAATTCGACAAGCTCATCTACCAGCTCATGGCTCAAGGCTACTTCAGCATTTCCTGTACTGCCGTTTCAGTTAATCCGACCAAGGCGGCAATCGCTTTGATTTCCATCCCTATTTTCTTAGCGGCTATGACGGTTTGACGTTGTTGCACTAACAATTGTTTTTCTCCTTCTTTTCGTCCTTGTTCCAGTCCTTGTTCCAGTCCTTGTTCTCGACCTTCTTCCCAACCTTCTTTGGTAAAACGGGCTTTAGCTTTTTCCCAAGCCGCCTCATCCTTAATTTCAGATAAGAGTTCTGGATCAATGGTTTGAGTTTCAATGGCTTTAATCATTTGCTGAAATGGGATTTCATCATAACCACTTTCGTCTATCGAACCATCCAAGGAATCGCTAATAAAGTCAAGCCATTTACGGATCGCTGGTGGCGTTTGTTCATTGACTAAGCGGGGCACTAAAAAAACGATACGATGAGGATAAACCGACACTTTATTGCCCCATTCGTCTACTGGATTCATGTCGCTAATCGCACAACTAAATTTGACACTGCTATCTCGCGGCACACTAGTTAATACCACAATGGTATACACGGTGCGATCAAAAGCATATTCATCGAAACCGCCCACTTGTTCGGCCATGCTGATGATATGGTAATAAAGAAAACGGTCAAAAAAGTCTTCTTCTTTCACTTGTTGAATTTCGACAATAATTCGTTGTTCATCATCTTCGGCAAACAGATCATATTTACTTCGTACAAATCCCACTGGTTTAGGATATTCATATTCGGTATGCACTTTGCTGATATTCAGATTAATCCCCAAAATGTCTTTGGCAAACTGATTAAAAAACGCCGGTTCACTAAAAAGCCGTTTAAACATCACACCATATTTGAGTGGGATAACTTCGACCATAATTATTTTCTCCTATTGAGCCAATGGCTAATAAAGTGATATTGTAGGTTCAATGGCTAAAATCAACTGAAAGTCATGGTTTTTGAGTTTAATAAAAAGGGCCCTGGTGGGCTTATTATTGTTATTATAAATCATTTATCGGTTATTGGTTCTGATAACTGATAACTGATTACCGGGTACTTCTTTTCTTCTTTTTGGAAGTTTTGAGATACGCTTCGATTTCGGCTGGCTTAAAGTTGGCTAAAATTTCTGGGAGAGTCAGTCCAGCCAGACGTTCTTCCGGCGGTAACATGGAAAGATAATGCTTTCCCCATTTATTTGCGACCCAGGTCTTGAACTTCTTTTGGTGTGAGTTCTCTCATATCTTGTTCTCCTCTTAATAATCGTAACCCTGACAAGAGTGATTCTAAGGGTTCAGAAATTAATGGTAATTCTTCGTTTTCCAAAAATTTAAAGGCACTTTCCCTTTCCACTTTGTGAGAGGAAAAGAGCTTAAAATAGGCATTATGGCGTTCACGAGCCAATAAGGAGTGACGCAGGAGCGTCACGATATCCGTTCCAACGCAGAGCGTTGGAACGAGGGCAACCAGCATTTACCAATGCCAACGCTTTCTACAGTAGCGAATGATTCTTCTGACACGGTGGTACCAGCCACGAGTGGAACGTCGTAGATTGGCATCCTCAGCCGGCGGCGCGAGTTCTTCGACGGTTGGTTCATTGTCTTCGTCGTAGTAAACGAGGATAGGCACCAACTCTTCTTCGCCTTCGGTATTGAGTAGGCGTACATCGACGCGCACGTATTTACCTTTGACCTGGAAAGAATCATCAATGGTTTCCTCGCCCGATTTAATTTGTACTCTTTCTACATACAAATTGTCTGGCAGTGGATCAAACCAATTTTCGATGTCGTTGAAATGATCGGGCCAAGATTCTTTATCCAACAGCTTTTGATCTTCGACGGTCATCATGGCTTTTTCAGCGACGCGGAAGGCTTGCTCGTAGCGTTCCCGGTTGTCGGCGGGCGGATAAATTTCCGTGACGGATTCGCCGGTGTGGAGTTCACCTTCTTGTTCAAACTCTTTGGCAACATTTGTTGCTTCTAGATCGCTGTCGTTGCCAAAGTAGGCAATACAAGTGGCATCCCCAGCTAACACCACGAGATTAGTCGCATCGGTCAATTCACCAATGACCGGACAATCAAGGTTCCAACCAATAAAGTAGGCATGAGGCATCGGCGTACCAGTAATTTTAATTTGTTTGTCAGCTTGCTGATAACTCAAACACGGTGGTTCGTGGCACAGAATGTCACGGACTTCAATCGTGCCACCACTGCCCATCGTGGACACGCTATCAATCGTCAGCGCATGCATCGTCGATGGTGGTGTGGATTCCAATTCAAACACCGCTGTACAGTGTTTTGCATTGTCCATTGTAATGATAATCTTGTCATTCTCCGCTGTACCCACACAATCATCTCGCCAACCGGTGAATAATGACCCTTTAGCGGCCCGTGCCAGCAGTTTAATTTCACTGCCTTGCGGATAGTCTTGACTTTCGACTTGACACTTCGCATTGCAAGTGATTGCAGGGTCTTCATCGCGCCGGATGTAAACGGTGCCTAAGCCCATGCCATCTTTATCCAGATTGAGCGTGACTTGATCGGGCCCTGGATTGACTTCAATCAAGCGCGTGGCGACATTGATGCTTGGTGCGCCGTCGTGGTCCGTGACTCGCAGTTTTATTTCATAAGTTCCTGATTTTGTGTACGTTATGGTGGACGTTGACCCAATCAGTACTTGCCCGTCTGAGGTTTCCCAGAAGTAGGCGCTGATGTTGCCAAAGGGATCATGCGAGATGCGTGCATCCAGTTGCACCGTCAACGGGGCCTCGCCTTTATTGGGCGTGGCACTGAAGGCGGCTATCGGTAATTGGTTGTCGGTGGGACAATCCTCTAAGTTGCCCACTGGCATATTACCGTAATCTGTATTGTTGTCTTGACAGAGTTGTTGATTTTCACCACTGATTTCGAGCGTTTGCAAAGCCGTGAGGGCCGTTAAGTCGGGCACGGGCCCATTGAGCAAATTATCGCTCAAGTTGAGGGTTTGCAATTGCGTCAACGCATTCAAATCGGGGATTGCGCCACTGATTTGGTTGTTGGCTAAGTTGACCGTTTGTAAATTGGTCGCGTCGCCAAGTTCAGTCGGAAGGCTTCCCGTTAAATCATTGTTTTCCAAATTGAGTGTCTCTAAGTTGTTGAGATGCTCAATGGTGGTTGGAATGGCCCCACTGATTTGATTGTCGTTTAGGTTCAGTTCCTCTAAGTTGATGAGGGCCCCGATTTGAACGGGAATATCGCCCACTAAGTTGTTGTTAGGCAAGTCAATTGCTGTGACATGCCCGTCTTGACAAGTGACCCCGGTCCATTGACACGGCGTATCGGTGGCTTTCCAGCCATCGTTGTTGGTCCATTCGGGGCCCTTGGTGCTGTCGTATAAGGCGATTAAGGCATAGCATTCGTTTTCGGAAATGCCAGTCACCTCGGTATTGGGACAATCGGCGATTTGATGCGGCGGCGCTTCGGCTTTATCCGTTTCACCGTCTTTTTCGCCAATTTTGCGAATGGTGTCATTGCTTTTGTCCACAATATACAGATTGCCGTATTGATCTAACGCCACATCGCTGGGTTGACTGATTTGCGCGACTCCTGCGAGTATGCCATCAGTAGAGGTACCGCTTTTGCCAGTGCCGGTGAAGGTGGTAATAATGCCTTCGTTGTCCACTTTGCGAACCCGATGGTTGTTTTTATCAGCAATGTAGAGGTTGCCGGTGCTGTCCACTTCGAGGCCGGTTGGGGCGTTGATTTGGGCAGCGGTGGCTGGATCGCCGTCGCCACTGTAGCCTTTATTGCCATTGCCGGCAACGGTGGTGATGGTGCCCGTCAAATCGACTTTGCGAATCCGATGGTTGTCGGTGTCGGCGATGTAGAGGTTGTTTTGGTTGTCAACCGCTAAGCCGGTCGGATTGCTGAGTCGGGCCCCGGTCGCTGGGCCGTTATCGCCTTGATAACCGCTTCGACCACTGCCAGCAACGGTGGTGATGATGCTGTTGGCGTTGGGTTTGCGCGTCCGCTGTCCACTGACTTTGCGAATGCGATGATTACCGCTATCGGCTATATAGATATGCCCGTTGTTATCAAATACGATGGCGGTCGGTTTTCTGAGTTGGCCAGCGGTGGCGAGGCCATTATCGCCGGCGTAACCTGCTTTACCCATTCCGACCACGGTGGTGATGATGCCGTTGCTATCCACTTTGCGAATCCGATGGTTGTTGGTATCGGCAATATAGAGGTTGCCTTCATGATCTACTGCCACGCCTTGCGGATTGTTGAGCTTGGCTTCTATGGCTGGGCCCTCGTCACCGGCAAAGCCTCTTTTGCCATTCCCAGCTACGACGCTGAGGTTGCCTTGCGTATCGCGTTTGAGAATGCGATGGTTTAAGCTATCAGCAATGTAGGCGTTGCCGCTGGCATCAAAGCTGAGGCTCTTGGGTGCGTCGAGGCTAGTCCCGGTTTGATCAATGGCTATGGTTTCATCCACTAAGGTCCAAATCGCGCTATGCTCTTCGGGTTGGATGATGACTTCGCTGACACAATCTTTAATCGCTAGGGTGATACCTTGGAGGTCTTGACGCAAGGTAGCTCCTTTGAGTGTGGCGAAGGTTTGCGTTGAATGGAATTGCAACGCGGTTCCAACACTACTGGCTAATGGAGTGAAGTTGATGGTGGCGACGGTAAATTCTTCGCTGATGCCATCACCAACCACATTAGCCGCTGCAAATTCCACGGTACCTTCACTATTATTAAAGCGATTGTCGAGTTCCCGATTCAAAACCGTATTTCCAGTCACGCTATCGACTTTTAAAGTATTGGGGTCAAATGTTAGGGCCAGTTGAATCGCATCCACGTTTTGGGTCAGTTGTTTTTGGACAGTTACCGTTAAATTTTGCCCAATACACGCTGACGCGCTGGTTTGTGCGATGATTTTTACCTCTGCGCCTTCACAAATCGCAAATTGATTGACTTGGGTCCGTCCGTCATAGTCAATGTTAGTCCCTCGACAAAGGTCAGTATTGCCATCTAATCCCAGAAACGTCAAATTAGTGAGATTATCCAACGCTGGAATTGGCCCACTTAATTCGTTGTTTTGCAAACGTAATTCTCTCACGTTGCGAAGGTTACTCAAATCTGGAATCGGCCCGGTCAGGTTGTTATTCAATAGCCACATCGTTTGTAGACTCGTGAGATGACTTAACGCTGGAATAGGCCCAGTAAGCTGATTATCATGTAAACCGACACCCTGTAAATGGGTCAGCGCACTCAAATCTGGTATGGAACCACTCAATTGATTAAGCCCTAAATGTAGTTGCGTCAATTGGGTCAACGTACTTAAATCGGGAATATTCCCAGTGAGTTGGTTTTTCGCCGCACGAAGTTCTATCAATTTCGTTAGGTTCGTCAAGTCGGGAATTGAACCCGTCAATTGGTTGTTAGTGAGATAAATGATCTCCAATTTGGTCAGGGTATTCCATTCGGGAATGGAACCGCTGAGATTATTGCCATCCAAATACAGGGTTCGCAAATTGGTCAATGAGTTCAATTCAGGAATGGAACCACTGAGGTTATTTTCCCGTAAAAAAAGTCCTTGCAAGTTGGTCAGGGTGTTAAGTGCCGGAATTGGCCCACTCAATTGATTGTAACCCAATGCCAAAACTATCAAATTGGTCAGGGTGCTGACATCTGGAATTGTCCCTGTCAATTGATTACTACCCAATTTGAGTTCTTTCAAATTGACCAGATTACTTACGGAAGGAATGCTTCCAGTCAATTGATTAGTATAGAGATAAATCTCTTTCAATTGGGTCAGTGAACTCCAATCCGGTATGGCTCCACTCAGGGAATTTCCCTGCAAATACAGCAATTGCAAATTGGTCAATCGACTTAAATCAGGAATGTTTCCCGTGAGTTGATTGCCACCTAGACCTAATGTATGTAATTGGGTCAATTGGCTTATCCCTTCGGGGATGTTACCCGTTAATTGGTTGTAGGCAAGCCCCAAAATTTGCAAATTGGTCAAGGTACTCAAATCAGGAATGGGCCCGGTTAATTTATTACCACCCAATTTAAGTTCTTGCAAATTAACGAGGTCCTTTAACTCCGGAATTGGGCCACTGAGTTGATTGTCGTTCAAATAAAGCTTCCGCAATTTAGTCAGCGATTTCAACTCAGGAATTGTGCCACTGATCAATTTATTTTCCCGAAGATATAGCTCTTGTATATCAACCAAACCGTCTAACTTAGGCATGGTCCCGGTCAGATCGTTTCCGCCCAAAGTCAATTTGATGACCGAATTACCATTACACGTCACACCAAACCAACTACACGGCGTATTGGTTTGTTTCCAACCGCTGTTGTTTTTCCAGTTGTCGCCGTTGGTGCTGTCATAAAGGGCAACGAGGGCTTCACATTGGGCCGTTGGAATTTCGGTGACTTCATCACAGAAACTCGCACAATTGGCAAACGCATCCACTTCCGTTTTACCTGCATAGTCGGCACTTGGATTTTGACATAACTCAGAATTACCGGTTAAATCAATGGCATCAAGTTTTGCCAACGAACCTAAAGCAGGAATTTCACCACTGAATTGGTTATTCAATACACGGAAACGTTGCAGTTCCGCTAACTGACTCAGATCGGGAATAGAACCCGTGAGTTGGTTGTGAGAGAAATCCAAATCCTCCAAATTGGTCAGCGCAGTTAATTCAGGCATCGGACCACTGAGTTTATTGAGCGCAAGATAAATCCTTTGCAACTCAGTCAGCGCAGTTAATTCTGGAATAGGCCCACTCAATTGATTGTTATTGAGAAACAGTGTCTGTAACTGAGTCAGCGCACTTAACTCTGGAATAGTGCCAGTCAATTGGTTGGAATAGAGTCTCAAATCCATCAAACCCGTGAGATTACTCAATTCAGGAATAGTCCCACTTAACTGATTGTCTTCAAGAGACATTTTCGTGACATTTCCATCACTACATTCTATACCATACCAACTACACGGCGTATCCGTCGTTTTCCAACCTTCGTTGTTGGTCCAGTTATCGCCATTGGTGCTGTCATACAGGGCGACTAAGGTTTCACATTGGGCCGTTGAAATTTCAGTGACATCGTTGCAATCGCTGAAGAATGTCAAAGCGCGTTTGTAAATCTTGACTTCGGCAATCTCGCCTTCAAAATGACGGTTTGTGCCACCATCCCAACCAATAGCCACTCGGTTGCCTTTAATGAATTTAGGTAAAGTGGCACTCCCAATCCGTTCACCATTGATATAGCCAACGAAATCCGTACCATCCCAAGTCACTGCGGCTTCTACCCATTCATTCAATGGGAGCGGTTCACTCCGCAAACTACCCGTTTGACTAATGGGACGCGGTTGTGCGGTACCATTATGTGTAAAAGCAAACCAAAGTCTATTGGCCCCATCCAATCTCATACTTGGATAGTCATCATTAGCATGGAAAATATAGTTGATGCTTTTGATAGCCGTTGGTTTGGCGCGTACCGTGACGGTAAAGTTCTCATCGACATAGTCGCTAAAGAGATAAGGCAAATGCACGGCCCCATTCCCTTCAATTGGGTGCATATCACGGGTCCAGTGAACAATCGGTTGCGTATCATCCGTTGGTATCGGCTTGGCGGTGAAATGTTGAGCAGTCATGTCAGTGGACAGTTCACGATAAACCCGGGTGAACGGTTCAAAGAGATACCCATCTTTTTCAGGCACAAGGGTACCAAACCAACCTTCTGGCACGGTACACGTAAAATCACCATTACTATCAGAGGTTTGACAATTTGCACCGCTGGCAGCAAAAGACACGCCGCTGATTCCCTGACCGTTTTCGGTAATATTACCGGTCATGGTATGGCTATTCAGGGCTTCGCGGTTGATTAATTTAATGTCATCCACACGCCCTTTGGCATGTACTCTAACTTGAAAATGTTCAACTTCCAGTAATTCAAGATTTGGATCAGCCGCTTTTAAATCAGCCTCCAAATCACGAGTGATGGTATGCCATTCACCATCATGAATACTCATATCTATACCACAAGTAACATATTCCTGATTATCATTAAGATGACAACCCAGAGACACATGATCGCGATACGCAAGATATATCACCGAGCCGCTAGTTTTAACACGCCAATAAATAGCATGATAGTAGCCCTCGGTTTTTTTCATCCGCCATTGAGCAATGGTATTGGTGGTATTGCCAAAAGAGCTACCATCAGCCATTGACAGTTTATAAGCACCCCAATTACTGCCATTGAACTCAAGGACTTGGCTATTGAGTCCGTCATCGAAAACCGTTGATACCGCAGCGTCACCGCCTCGGTTTTCGTAGATGCTCCAATCGTCAGTATTACCATCTTCGGCATCTTCTAACACAACCTCAGAAACCGGCGGTGCTGGACAAAGGGCTTGGATGTCCTCATCGGATAAGGCGTAGTTGTAAATACGCACGTCGTCAATTGCGCCATTGAATGCCCTACCTTGGTCCCAATTATCATCACCACCGATTCTGCCTAAGCCGGTTTGCGTAGGCACAAAATAGCCTTCGAGCGTTTTCTCGACTAATTGATTGCCATTCAAATACATTCTGGCTGTTTTGTCATCATTGGAGTCGTAGGTGTACGCGACACAATTCCAATTACCCAATGGTAATATTTGATTGCCATCAACGTCGTGCGCTACGATCCGGTGCGTTGCGTCGTTGCCATGTTTATATTTGAACAAAACCTCTTCATTAGTCAGGCTGATAGCCGGCTGATCGTCTTGGAACCAGACAATCTCGTTCCGCGCCTTGATTTCATTAGGCTTAAACCAAGCTGTCACGGTAAAAGCATTGCCCATGAACAGCGGATTAAAGTCAGGAAGATCGATAATATCATCTTCGCCATCCAATAAAGCGGCGGTTCCAGTTTTGCCGTCAGTTGAACTCACACCATTTTGAGGTGTACCATGTTTTTCGTCAGCATTACAGTTTTTCCCAAGATTGTCAGGATCGTCAAAACAATAATGAGCGACTAACTGTGGTTCAGGAGGGAGGCTGTCAAGCAATTGAATGTCATCAATACGCCCTGCCATCCGAATTTGAAGAAATTCAACCTCTTGTAATTCAAGATTGGGTGCAGCAGCTTTCAAATCCGCCTCTAAATCACGAGTGATGGTATGCCAAGTACCGTCTTGTAAATCATATCCTAAGCCGCAGACAACATCTGTTGCGGTGCTATGCGCGATACCACAACCCAATGGGGTATTAGTGCGATATTCCAGAAAAACTACCGTTCCACTGGTCTTTACATGCCAAAAAAAAGTTTGACGCGTAGTTGTGGAGGTTTTTATACTCCAACGAGCAATGAAATTCGTGTTACTAAGTGGGCTACCATCATGATTGACAAGCTGATAACCTGATTCTGAATTTCCAGTAAAATCAATAACACGACTATTTTTATCGCTATCGACAACATTGGATAATACAGCGTCGCCCGTTATATTGTCATAAATACTCCAATTAACCGTATTGCCATCTTCACCATCTTCTAGCACGGTTTCTGAGGCAACTGGATTCGCGGCGTTGTAAAGGGCTTGGATTTCGGCATCTGTCAGGGCCCGATTGTAAAGTCGTACCTCATCCATCACGCTGTTGAAAAATGCACCCATTTTACTGCCATGATTTGAAAGTGGCGTACCGGCTATCTGCAATGGTGCATCTCCCATGTAAGGTATAGTACCTTCAGGTAGATTTTTCTGATTTTTCAGTTCACCGTTAATGTAAATAGCGATGGATTCTGTGGTTAAAACAAACACGGTATGAACCCATTTATCATTGTATTCATCACTCAAGGTGTATGATACCGATAAATCCTGACCTGTGACTCTATCCTCTGTTTTCCCACTAGAAATAGCCATAGCATAGTTGTCACCATTGTTATTGAGGAGGTCTATTTTTGAAAGAACCAGCCCTTTGGTGTCAGCCGTTTTATAAATCCACGCTGCCGTTGTTATCACAGGGTTAGCCAAGATTTCACCGCCGTTGATTTCGATAAAGTCATCCGTGCCATCGAAAGACAATGCTTTACCCATCACACCATCAACACAACTTGGTTCGCTGTGGATAATGCCGTCAAAACTGTTATCGCTACTATCGGTGGCATCGCAGTTGTCAAAATTCCAGTGGGCCAATAATCCACCGGTTGTAAATGAGCGTACTTCAGACCACAACATCTGAGTGTTTGTTCTCACTCGCCAATAATAGGTAGTGTTTGCCGACAAATTAGGAACCGTATAACTTGAGATATTGATATCGACTTCAGTCAAACAAGTCGCATCACAATAACTGTCTCCACTTAGATCAGTGAACCCGGAAAAATCGGCTTGGGTGCTAATAACAATCCGATTATATTTTGCATTGGCTACTGGTTCCCAAGTAAAAACTTGTCCGGTAATTGGAATACTTGTTGCACCGTGCGCCGGACTCGTCAATGTAATGTTGGGATTTCCACAAATGGAAAAATCATCAATTTCTGACCACTGGCTATAATCTGTATTAGGGTTTTGGCAAAGTTGATTACTGGTGAGTGCAACCGTTTGTAAACTTGGTAAATTCCCTAATTCTGGGAAGCTCCCGTTTAACTGGTTGTCGGTTAAATTAATAGCTGTCACTTCGCCATTTTCACAGGTCACGCCCTGCCAACTACACGGCGTATCCGTTGTTTTCCAACCTTCGTTGTTAGTCCAATTATCGCCATCCGTATTATTATAAAGGGCAACAAGGGCTTCACATTGCTCGGTTGGAATTTCGGTCACACCATTGCAGCCGGTGGTGGGCTTAGTTGAGTCGTAATGACTCTGAATTTCGGACGCTGTGAGGGCGCGGTTATAAATAATGAGATCATCAATACTGCCGAGGAAATCTTGATAATCCTCAAAACATCCACCCACACAATCTTGATCACGACCAATCCATAAACCATTTGGACTAATGGATAAGGCACCGGCGGGTAATGTCTTGGAACCCACCGAGTTTCCATCAATAAATACCTGCGCTAACCCAGAACTGCCTTCTCGCACAAATACAATCTGATGCCATTGTCCGTCATTAATGATGCTACTTGTCACAAAGCTATCATCTTGCTTGATATGCGCTTGTATCTTTCCGTGAATCATGTAGAGCAGATAGTGATTTTGTTGAGCATTATTCGCACCACTCAATATGCCTTGTTCCAGATCATCGGTTTGAATCCAAACGCTGGTTGTCACATCGGTTAAGCCATTGATAACTGTGTGGGGTATTTGAATGGAATCAGTCCCATGACCGTTGCCATTAAAATAGTAGGCATTATCGGCATTACCGTGTCGATCCGTTGTCAACGTTGCGCCATTGACGGTGCCATCATTATCGTTACCACTGGCATCATTAGCGTTACCGTTCATGGGATAATAAGCCGTTAAGCCTTCACACAAATTGTCAGCGAGTTGGATATCGCCGTTGCAGCCGGTGGTGGCTGGTTTATTGGAGTCGTAAAGAGTTTGGACTTCGGCTTCAGTTAAGGCGCGGTTGTGAATCAGCAAGTCATCTATCACACCTTTGAACTGATTTTTAAGCGGAGAACCACGCCGTCCAAGGAATAATGGACTGTTATTGGCGGTGTTGCCCACCGTTCTGTCTGTCAAGGTGTTGTCTAAATTTCCGTCAATAAACAATTGAAGTTGTTCGCCGTTTTTGACGAAAACAATATGATGGAATTGATCATCATTCACTTTCACAGTCGAAACAAAACTCGGATTATTGTCACCATCATATCGGCCAACCGCGATTTTTCCGTGATTATTGCTCTTTTGGTTGAGATACCGAATGACATAAGGATAACTCGGTGATTTAGCCTTACCATCCCATTTTTCGATAATGTCATTGTCCCCACTTGCCGTGAAGGGTTGAATATCAGCGGCTTTTACCCAAAATGCGACGGCAAAGTCTTGGCTTTGGGCAAAATCTACTTGTGGTGAATCGGCAATACGGATGTCATTGCTTTGTCCATCAAATTCATAAGCACTATCAGCATTACCGTGTCGATCCGTTGTTAGCGTTGCGCCATTAACTACACCATTGCTACCATTACCACTGGCATCATTAGCATTGCCGTCCATCGGATAATAAGCGGTTAAGCCTTCACACAAATTATCAGCGAGTTGGATATCGCCGTTGCAGCCGGTGGTGGCTGGTTTGCTTGAGTCATAATAACTCTGGATTTCGGACGCAGTGAGGGCGCGGTTGTGAATAGTGAAATCATCCATAATTCCGCTAAATTGTTGATTTTTATCCCAACATCCGCCTAAGCAATCTTGATCGCCACCCAACCAAAAGCCGGATAAATCGACTGCTAATTGCCCTGCTGGTGCGTATTGCCAAGTCGCTGCTAAACTGCCATCCACAAAGACTTCAACTGTTGATGAAAAGCGCACCACATTCACTAAATGCCATACCCCATCATTGATTATTGGAGTATCAAATTTGTGTTCCACACCTTTAATGAGTATCGTGATTTTGCCAGCATCGTGTCGAATTAAGAATTCATTATGCTGTCCTGAATTCGCGGAAGTTACCAGATGTTTATTGGTGCCAGTATCGGCGGTTTTACTCCAAAATCCCATACTAAAAGTATCTAGCTCATTCAAGCTACTGTGTGGAAGTTTGATTCGGTAAGTCTGTCCATCAAACGCATAAGCACTCTCAACACTGCCATGTCGATCCGTTGTGAGCGTTGCGCCATTGACGATACCATCATGCCCATTACCACTGGCATCATTAGCGTTGCCATCAAACGGCAAATGAAGCACTAAGCCATAACTCGGATCGTCACAACTTAATACGTCGTCAAAGGCAGACCACTGGCTGTAATCCGTGTTGGGCGTTTTACACAGTTGATTGCTGGTGAGTTCAAGCGTTTGCAAACTCGGCAAGGCACCTAAATTCGGCACATCACCGTTTAAGTGGTTGTCTTTTAAATCAATGGCAGTGACTTCACCATTATCACAGGTGAGGCCCTGCCAACTGCATGGCGTATTGGTGCGTTTCCAACCGGCATTGTTAGTCCAGTTGTTACCGTCGGTGTCGTCATAGAGGGCCACTAACACTTCGCATTGCGCTGATGTCAGGCCTTCGACGTTATCACAGCTAAACGTGACCGGCGATTCTGGACAATATTCAATCGCTAACGTCAGATTCTCGGTGTCGGATTCCAAATCATTGCGGTTATAGGTCGCTACCGTTTGCGCCGCATTAAAAGACACACTGGTCCCACTACTCGCCGCTAAAGGAGTCACGTTAATCGTCACCAATTCAAAGTCATTGGCGACTGGATCAGAGAAGAAATTCCCCGCCGCAAACTGCACCGTGCCAGCGTCGTTATCAAATTCCTGTTTGAGGGTATCCAGCACACCGCTACCGGTGAGGCTGTTGACTTTCAACGTGGCTGGCTCAAAGGTCAAGCCAATCTGAATGCCATCAACGGTTTGGGGCAGTTGTTTGGTGACGGTAATCGCCATATTTTGCCCGACACACGCGGTAGCATTAGTATTAGCCACTAAATTGATATCGGCCCCCGGACATAGCGCGATATTATCCACTTCGCTACGCCCAGTATAGTTGATATCCGCGTCTTTGCAGAGTTCAGGATTGCCAGTGATATAAAATTCCTGCAAATTGACTAACGCACTCGTATTAGGAATCGCACCACTCAAGTTGTTATTTTGGGTGCGTAGAGATTGTAATTTAGTCAACGAATTCAATTCTGGCAATGGTCCAGTCAGCAAATTATTCGCAAACCAAAGCCGTGTTGCATTGGGCAACACGCTTACATCGGGAATCGTCCCGGTAAAGGAATTATCATGCAGATACAACTCTTTTAACTTCGTGAGTCCCGTTAAATCAGGAATCTGGCCACTCAGTTGGTTGTTACTGACCGCAAAATACCACACATTGCTGAGTTGACTGACATCCGGAATTTCACCCGTAAGCTGATTCACATGTAAAGCTAATTTCTGCAAATGGGTCAACGCGGACAAATCAGGAATGGAACCCGATAACTGATTACTCTGAAGATACAGAATAGTCAAGTTAGTCAATTGACTTAAATCAGGAATCGAACCCGATAGCTGATTACTATGAAACTGAAGATATCTCAAGTTAGCCAGTTGACTTAAATCTGGAATCGAACCCGATAATTGATTGGTATGGAGATATAGTTCACTCACACGAGTCAATTTGCTTAAATCGGGAATAGGTCCGGTTAATTGATTGCCGCTGAAAGCGAGATACCAAACTTTTTCCAACGCACTTAAATCTGGAATCGTGCCAGTCAGTTTGTTGCCATGTAAAGCCAGTTTTTGCACTGAGCCCAAAGACGATAAATCCGGAACGTTTCCCGTGAATTGATTGCCTTGCAAATAGACTTCCTTCAGATTAGTCAAGGTTTTGAAACTTGGCATCGATCCAGTGAATTGATTATAACTCAACGCCAAATACGATAACGCAGTGAGTTGACTCAAATCGGGAATGGTCCCGGTGAGTTGATTGCTATTTAACGCTAAGTTTCGCAAATTAGTCAACGTACTGACTTCACCAGGAATGGTTCCCGTGAGCTGATTGTCGTTGAACTTAAGCGTCTGCAAATTAGTAAGCGCACTTAAATCAAAAATTGTTCCAGTCAGTTGATTATTATTAAGATAAAGTTCTTTCAAATTAGTCAGTTGATTGATAAAAGCCGGAATGGTGCCACTCAACTGGTTATGGCTTATCGCCAAATACCACAGATTTGTCAAGCCGGTTAAATCTGGGATTTCTCCGGTGAATTGATTAGCGTACAATCCCAATCGTTGCATATTGGTCAAATGCGTTAAGTCTGGGATAGTCCCCGTCAGTTGATTGTACTCAAACCGCAATTCGCGCAAATTTGTGTTATCACGGAAATCAGGCATTTCACCACTTAACTCATTCTCATACAACTGAATATATTGGAGATTGGTTAAGCCGGTAAAATCCGGAATGGGGCCCGTTAATTGATTAGCACCCAAATACAGATTTTTTAACTGCGTGAGCGTCTTCAATTCTGGAATTGAGCCGGTGAAATCGTTACCGTACAAATGCAGATAACTCAATTGCGTTAAGGCACTTAAATCAGGAATCGGGCCCGTCAATGCATTACTGTACAGTTTGACCAGAGTTAAATCAGTCAACGCACTGATATCCGGCAATGGGCCATTTAAGCCTTTGTTGGATAAATCAATTTCCGTGACTCCGCCACCGCTACAGGTGAGGCCACGCCAATTACACGGCGTATTATTTTGGAGCCAATTGTCATTGGCGGTCCAGTTATCGCCGTCGGTGCTGTTGTAAAGGTCAATAAGGGTCTCACACTGCGCGGTTGGGATTTCGGTTACGGCAGTGCAGTCGGTGTCGGCGTGGGCCGAAAATGCAATAACGACAAGGATTGCATGTAAGCAAGGATAAACCCAATTGGCCCATCTAAAATGATGGGCGTTGGGAGGTCGTGATTTGGATAACATGATTATTTCTCCAAAATGAGTGTATTGTAGTGTTTGTGGTGGGCAAAGAAAAGATTTTACCCACCCTACGGTTCTAAAACCAACTGAAAGTCATGGTTTTTAAAATTAAAATAGGGCCCTGGTGGCTTTGTTGTTGTTATTAATTATTTGTTGGTTATTGGTTTTGATAATTCTGATTGGCGCACTGTTTGAACAAGGCCTTGATAAATCTTTGTATTGATTCGCCTTGATGTGAACAATTCATCAAGATGATGCAACGCTTCTTCAGTCGTCAAAATATTTTCTTGAAACGCTTTCAATACTTGACCTGCAATGCCTGATATGGACACACCCAATTGTCGTGCCACTGAACGTCCGGCTTCTTCCTCTATCAATAAGGGCAAATGGCGTTGAAGTGCTAATTGTATCGCCTCTTGTTCACCGCTATCCAATTGTTCAAGCTCCGGTTGAATATTTGGGTTGACTTCTACGACTTCTAATAAGTCAGCCACATTATAATGTTCAAGGTAAGCTTCGGCACTGACAAATTGACCTTGAAATAATTCCTCTAGCACTGCCGGTGGAATAAGTACCTGATCATAAAGTTTACGGATGAAACCGTAGCCGTTTGATACTTTCTCTAACGTAATAAGCGGACCGGTATTACTGATAATCAATCTTTGCTCATTCATGTATTGAGTTCAATATTGAGATTTTCTTGATTGTCGATGAGAACAGAAAAACCAAAACGATATAACATATCTTCAAAAGCGCGGCGCGTCATACCAACTATTTGGCGTGCTTGTTTCTCAGAAAGTTTGCCGGTTGAATAAAGGGTAGCAACCAGTACTTCTTTGAGATAACGTTGATCCACACCTGGGATATCGGGTAATTCAACAGATATTTTCATAGCAAAAATACAGGCTTATGTAAAATTCCACGTACAGTCGAATGGCTAAAACCAACTGAAAGTCATGGTTTTTTAAATTTAAAGGGCCCTGGTGGCTTTGTTGTTGTTATTAATTATTTGTTGGTTATTGGTTTTGATAACGGATTATCCTTTTTTAAGCGTTTTGAGGTAGTTCTCAATGTATTCTTGCGATAAGCCAGCTAAGCGTTCTTCTGGTGGTACGGTTGTGAAATAGTCCTTCCTTTTTTGAGGAGGTAAGGTATCCAGCATATTTTTAAAATCTTCTGGCGTAAATGCACTGCTTCCCCAAAATTGACCGATTTCTTTGATGTCTTGAGGGCTAAGTTTAAGGGCCATGTCAAAATCTCCTTTAATTGAAATCAGTTATCAATTATCAATTATTGAAAAGCAAACAACGAATAAAACCATCAATTTTTGGAGATTGATTCGTTGTTTGCTTTTCAAATTCGTTGTACTATTCATTGTACTCATATTCAAATAGGGCCAGAATGGGCTTTGTTATTATTCTAAATCATTTATTCCAGTGATTTTCCCGATTAGCAATTACCGATTACCGATTACCGTGAGACTGATAAAAAGACATTGGGATTTTGGACACAACTAGCCGATGGCGGATAAATTGATGTTCCACCAGCCTTGTTGTTTGTTATGAGCGAAGGAATCATTGTCATTCCAGTCGCGGGGAATTGACCTATTCTTTATTAGAATAGAAGGTCATTTTAGAAATGAGCAAGTTAAAAGAAATATTTATTAGTATATCGTTATGCAATAGTTATGCTAGTTATATAACTAATTGTTTTTCAATGAATATTAATGGTAGGCCCCTTGGCAAGGGCCGTTTTTTTTTTCAAATTGCAATGCAAAATGCTAAAAAAATCATGCAAAATGCTAAAAATGAGTGTGATTGAAAGCGCGGAGTGGTTTCCCATCCGGTCAATCCACTGCCATTGACTTAAGGAATTTGATTAGGGTAACCACAAGGGATTACCCCTACGAATCAATATGTTATGTAGGGGCAATCCTTTATGGTTGCCCTTAATGGCATTGGATCGTAGGGTCAATGCCATTAAGTTTGGGGTAACCACAAGGGATTACCCCTACAAATCATGATCTTATGTAGGGGCAATCCTTTATGGTTGCCCTTAATGGCATTGGATCGTAGGGTGGGTAACGTCTTTTTGTTGCCCACCATTTGCATTTTAGGTCAAATAGTTCGGATGATTTATCATAATTAGTATTTCTGCTTTTGTATATTAGCATTATAATATTAAAAATATATCAAAAATATTTCATTAGCGAATAACCAAAACTTTTGATAAACACTTTGTCCAAGCTGGATTTAATCTCTTGCCACCTTAAAATAAAAATGCCTAAACAACGTTTTACACGCGGCGGTTTAGCCGCCTGGTCAATTTATCATCCCATTGGTGTGATTATGATGGCCCTAACAGTTATTGTTTTGGGCCTTTTTTCATTACAGACCTTGGGTCTGGATTTACTTCCCCATATTATTTATCCCGAAATACGAGTTCGAGTTAATGATCCAGGGGTGCCGGCTACCATCATGGAAGATAAAGTGACGCGCCAAGTTGAAGAGCAATTAGCCATCACTGAAGATGCCATCAGAGTGCAATCGCAAACCTCGGAAGGGAGTAGTTCGATGTTTTTGTCATTTGCTTATGACAAAGATATTGATATTGCTTTGCGTGATGCCAGTACGCGCCTAGATCGCGCGAAGCGTTTTTTACCGGATACTATTCAAGCACCGACCATTTATAAACTCGATCCCTCTCAAATTCCAGCATTGACCTTAGCCGTTAGCTCCTCGTTACGCGATCCAGTAGAATTGCGAACCTGGGTTGATAAGCAACTCTCTAAATGGTTTATCAATTTACCCGGTGTTGCCGCCGCTGAAGTCGGTGGCGGTTTAGTCCGCGAGATTCAAGTATTGCCCGATCAACAACGTTTAGTGGCGTTGGGCTTAACTTTGGATGATGTCATTGATGCGTTAAAACAAACCAATGTCGAAAGTAGCGGCGGACGCTTATACATGCCAGAAAATGAACTCAGCACTCGAATTTTAGGACGCTGGCAACGAGTAGAAGATATTGCTAAAGTGCGTTTGTCTCCCAAAGTTTCCATAACCTCCCTTTCTTCTAACTTCCTACTTTCACCAAGAGGGGGAGATTTATTCTTAGGCGATATCGCCCAAATCATTGATACACATCAAGATGAACGCTTACGAGTTCGTTTAAATGGCATTCCTGGCATCAAATTATCCATTCAAAAACAACCGCAAGCGAATACGGTTACCATTGTCGATCTGGTTTTACAACGACTAACTTGGCTTAGAGAGCAAGGTATTTTATCTGAGGATGTACAAATTGATGTGGTTGATAATCAAGCCACTTATGTGCAACATGCACTGAATAATACCGCTTATTCGGCCCTGAGTGGGGCCCTATTAGCCATGCTGGTGGTTTACCTATTTCTAGGGCATATACGCCAAACACTGATTATTGGTACTGCCATTCCGTTAGCGATTACGGTTACTTTTATTTTGATGGCTTGGGCCGGTTTAACCTTAAATATCATGACATTAGGCGGATTAGCCTTGGGTATTGGTATGGTGGTCGATAATACGATTGTGATGTTAGAAAACATTACTCGCCATCAACAACACAGCGATTCACCAACAGAAGCAGCAGTCAATGCAGTCAGTGAAATTACTAGCGCGATTGTGGCTGCCACCACTACCAATCTTGCTGCCATAATACCCTTCCTGTTTATTGTTGGATTAGTCGGCTTACTGTTCCGAGAACTGATTTTTACTATTTTTGCGGCTATGGTAGCCTCATTAGTTGTAGCTTTAACCGTCGTGCCGGCCTTGGCTGGCAAAGTTCATCGAAAAAGCCCCCCCTCAGTCCCCCCCAAAGGGAGGGAGGCTGCGAAGGAGGGAATGCCTAACACACCACCTTTACGCAAGGGAAGTATTGTACCGCCACAAATTTCCATTGTTGAAGAAGAAGGAAAAACGATTTTACAACATGCCCTCTCCCCTACCCCTCTCCCAAAGGGCGAGGGGAATCGGGCCCTCTCCCCTACCCTAAAGGAGGCTGTCCCCCCTCCCTCTGGGTTAGGGGGAGGGCCTCTCGAACCACAAAAAACCCAATTTAGTTTATTTTATCCGATTGAATGGGTATTAAAACGCATTTATGTCTTTTTAATGAAATACTTATTGCGTTGGCCCTTAATCATTATTGCGTTATTTAGCATCGGATTATGGTACAGTTTGCCGACTTTTTTAGAAGGCAAACAAATTTTTCTGCCGGATTTAGATGAAGGACAAGTCGGGGTGACTATTAAAGGTGAACCGGGGATTGCGTTACAAGAAATGGATAATGTTGTGATGCAAATAGAAAATTTATTTCAAGAGCAACCAGAAGTCTTGTCTATTTTTACTCAAATGGGTGGGTTTATCTTCGGGCGTTCTCAATATGAAATGACGCACATGAGTCGCCTTAATGTGCAATTAGTACCACTCTCCCAAAACCAGTCTTCTCCCCTAGCCTTTTTCTCGGCCCTCTTCCCTACCCCAAAGAGCAAGGAGAGAAGTTTAGAGGGAGTGCCTATTCAACGCACACTGAGTACCCAAGAATGGATCAACAAAATGAATCAAGCGATAGCTACGTTGAACTTGATTGGTGTAAAAGTTTCTCTGCGGAGTCGTGGCATTCGTGGGATTCGTTTAGGCAGTGGCGATGAACCCTTTAGTTTACGGATACAAGGTCCTGATTTAGAAAAATTAACCCAATTAGCAGATGACATCTTACCCCGTATCAATGATATACCAGGTTTGAATAATCTCGAACATTCGGCGGATGAAATTCGGCAAGAGTTAGCGGTGGTGGTTGATAAACAACGCGCTTTGGCGTTGGGATTGACGGTTGAAGAAATTGGACAGCATTTAAAGATTTTAATGACTGGCGAAGTGGTGACCGATTTTATTGACCGTGATGAAAGTATTGATGTTCGTTTGCGTTTACCTCGCCATCAATTACAAAATCCCGAAGATTTGCAATCAGCCTTACTTTATAATCAAGAGAAGCAAGCGATTCATTTAGCCGAAGTCGCTCAATTGGAATGGATATTGGTGCCTTCTCAAATTATGCGCGATAACCAACAACGGATTGTTGAAATCACTGGGACGCTTGATCCGGATACGAGCTTATTGGATATCATGGCTATCGTTGAGCAACGCTTAGCCGATTTGAAATGGCCCAATGGTTATACCTTTTATGAAGGCGGGGCAATGAAAGAATTACAAGAAAATCAAGGATTAGCAAAAATATTATTGGGGTTAGCCGTCTTTCTGGTGTTTGTCGTGATGGCGGTACAATATGAATCACTACGCAATCCATTAGTGATTTTATTTAGCATACCGTTTGTCATCATTGGGGTTGCGATTGGGATTGAATGGTTAGAAATGCCCTTATCCATGCCAGTGTGGTTAGGCATGATTATGTTAGCTGGCATCGTGGTGAATAATGCGATTGTGTTAGTGGAAACCATTGAATTACAAAGACAAGCGGGCCATTCAGTGCAATCGGCGATTTTAACGGCTGGCGAATTACGCCTACGCCCAATCTTAATGACGACTTTAACGACAGTGATGGGATTGTTACCGCTAGCCATGAGTTTGGGTGAAGGCGCGAAAATGTTGCAACCGTTAGCAATAACGATTGTCTTTGGATTAAGTTTTTCATTGTTAGTCAGTTTATTATTGGTGCCCATTTTTTATCAATGGTTAGCCCGATTGACGGAAAGAAGTGAAAGAGTCAGGTAATTCCCAAAAATTAATATAGCAATCCTAAATGAGTTATAAGAAGTGACGCGGAGCGTCACGGATGGATTCCAACGCAGGAGCGTTGGAACCAGATAATCTGCAACTTTGTTTGAACCGGTATCGCCAATGATAAAAACTACAAGGATTGCTTATAAGAAAGGATTAAAATCAAACTCTTACGCCAAATAGCTAGTTAATATGTTGATTTTAATCCCTTCTTATAAGCAATCCTTGTAGTTATTTGTCGTCAATGAAGGCAAATTCGTTGTACTTTTTGATAGGCAATGAATTGTCTGAATCAGGATTTTAGGATTTTCAGGATAAAAAACACCATAATATTTTGATTTTAATCTTGAAAATCCTGTGAATCCTGAAAATCCTGATTCAGACAAAAGGGCCCTTTGAAGGCCCAACTATTTAATGATTTTCGCTAAGGTAAGCAGTTGACATAAAAAAAGGCCCTTCGGTCGTTATGAACGGAGGGCCTTTTTTTTGGTTAAGTGCCATTTCTATTGAGTACAACGGATTATTTGTTCCTAATAATCCGGCGGATTTTCAAGGCTTCAAACTCCAAAATCATACTTATCAAGAATTACCATTTTAAAAGTTCTTCGCCAAAGACAAATCAAACGACATTCAAATGGATGAATAAGGTCCATAAAAATTGACCAATTTCATAAAATGATGATAAAATGGTTACCCCTCAAAAAACGTTCAAGTGCAAAACCGTAGCGCGTTTAAGGTTGTTTGATAATAAAAAATTACCAATAATTGCATAAAAAATGCTAAATTTAGTATAAAATACTAACAAATAATTTTAACCAAATGATTTTATATTAACATAAAATGACCACATCTTCTATTCCGACATCCGACCAAATTGAAGACTTACGATTAGCCGGGTAGGGTGGGTAAGCGGGCGGCACGAGATTTGATTTGAGCGACGATCTATCCGCCCGCTTGCCCACCATTTTGATTCTGATTCCTAGGCATTAGCGTTATTACATCTTGAATAATTGATAATTTCTGGCTCCAACGCTCCCGTGTTGGGGCCTTTTTTATTTCTGCTGGTTTTTAGTCGACAAATTCAGTACGACTATGACGAAAATGGCAATACCACCGCCATTACGCCACCTTCTAAACCGGTGCATCAGTTTGATTACACCGCCGTGGATTTGCAACAGCAATACGCACCACCTGCTGTCACTGGCATATCGGCACCACAAACGCATTATGCCTACAATTTGGACAAACAACTACTCCAAATTCAGCGTCCAGACGGTCAAGCGATTGATTTTGTTTATGATGCGGTTAAAAAACGCTTAAACCGTATTGAATGGCCCAACAACGAATCCATCAGCTATACATACGATAATTCAACGGGCCAAGATGCCCATTATAACCTATTGAAAAAATTGCTCATCGGGTCGCACAAAAATTTCTCACCAATAGAGAATTTAAGAGGAAAAAATCCCTTGACCTCCAATTTTTCAAAGGGGAAAATTAAGATTAAAATTTTTGGAGAGATTTACTAAAATTTGAAATAAATCTGACGGGATAGCGCGATTTTAGCTTTGAATCTCTGGTTTCCCCCTTTAAAATTGGTCAAAAACCACAAAGACTATTTCTTCAAGAAATAACTTTTGTCAATGAGAAACCGGAAGGATTTGATGCCAAAACAACAACAATCTCCAAAAACGATTTATTTATCGGACTATCAGCCACCTGATTATCAAGTTGATTCGATTGACTTGCATTTTGAGTTGCATGAAACTAAAACCATTGTTAAATCAAAGTTATCCATCAAGAAACGGGCCCTGGGCCCTGAGACCCCCCCATTGAAATTGAACGGTGAAGAGTTGGTACTCAAACAAGTGGCCCTCAATGGAACAGTTTTATCACCGGGCGAATATGACTTAAACGACGAAGCCCTGATTCTCTCTAACCTGCCAGACTCGTTTGAATTAGCCATCGAAACCGAGATTAACCCAAAAGCCAATACCGCTTTAAATGGCTTATATCTTTCCGGGGGTAATTTTTGTACGCAATGTGAAGCCGAAGGATTTCGACGCATTACTTATATGATGGATCAGCCAGACATCATGGCACGTTATACAACAACCATTGTAGCCGACAAAGCCCTTTATCCGGTGTTACTTTCCAATGGCAACCGGTGTGATGGTGGCGAATTAGCCTCTGATCCGGCCCGTCATTGGGCCAAATGGGAAGACCCGTTTCCAAAACCGACTTACTTATTTGCCCTAGTCGCCGGTGATTTAGCCAAAATCGACGATCAATTTATCACCCAATCGGGGCGTATCGTTACTTTGCAGATTTATGTGCAATCACACAATCTCGACAAATGTCAACATGCGATGCGGTCATTGAAAAAGTCCATGCGCTGGGATGAGGAAGTGTATGGACGCGAATACGATTTGGACATTTTTATGATCGTAGCCGTTGATGATTTCAATATGGGGGCGATGGAAAACAAAGGGCTGAATGTGTTTAATTCTAAATATGTTCTCGCTAAGCCCGAAATGGCAACGGATAGTGATTATGAAGGGATAGAAGGCGTGATCGCGCACGAATACTTTCATAATTGGTCGGGAAACCGAGTCACCTGTCGAGATTGGTTTCAATTGAGTTTAAAAGAAGGCTTTACGGTCTTTCGCGATCAACAATTTACTGCCGACATGACTTCGCCTGGTGTGAAACGCATTAAAGATGTCAATATCTTACGCACCCATCAGTTTCGAGAAGATGCCAGCCCGATAGCACATCCCATCCGTCCGGAGAGTTATGTTGAAATTGATAACTTTTATACGGTTACCGTTTACAACAAAGGGGCCGAAGTGGTGCGTATGCTGCACCAGTTATTGGGGGCCGATAAATTTCGCCGGGGTACCGATTGCTATTTTGAACGGCACGATGGTCAAGCCGTCACCACGGATGATTTTGTGAAGGCGTTAGAAGAGGCCAATCATAAGGATTTCAGTCAATTTCGCTTATGGTATTCTCAAGCTGGGACCCCGGAATTAGAGATTAGCGGTACTTATCACGAAGCCGAAAAAACCTACACCTTATCGGTTAAACAAAGCTGTCCAAGCACCCAGGGACAAGCGCACAAACAGCCTTTTTTTATACCGTTAGCAATGGGTCTATTAGATCAACGGGGCCAAGATATGCCCTTGCAATTGCAAGGCGAATCGGCAGCCATTCATGGAACACGCGTATTGCCGGTTTCAGCAGCGGAACAAGAGTTTATCTTTCAAAATATTAGCGAACCGCCTACGCCATCTTTGTTGCGGGGATTTTCGGCCCCGGTGAAAGTTAAGATCGATTTAAGCGATGAAGAACGCTATTTTTTGATGAAGCACGACAGTGATAATTTTAATCGCTGGGAAGCGGGCCAACAATTAGCCGTTAAAATCATGAGTCAGTTGGTTGAAGATTATCAGCAAAACCGGCCCTTACAAGTCCCTGAAGCTTTTAGCAATGCTTATCAAGAAATCTTAACTAACGATACTCTGGATAAAGCCTTGGTGACACAAGCCATTACTTTGCCTTCGGAAAGTTATCTGGGTGAATTTCTGGAACCGATTGATCCGATAGCTATTCACAAGGTGCGACGCTTTATGCGTGAAACCATCGCACAGCGTTTAAGTGAAGTGTTCTTGGCAGTTTATCATGAGCTGACGGACAAAGGAGAATACCGTATTGATCAAACGGCTATTAAGCAAAGAAGCTTAAAAAATAGCTGTTTGAGTTACTTAATGGAACTCAACCGTGAAGACATCATCAAAACCAGTTATCAACAATTTCTTGAGAGCAACAATATGACTGATGTCATCGCTGCATTGGTGCCTTTAGCGAATACTGAGTGTGCAGAACGGGAAGCAGCGTTAGCGCATTTTTATCAACAATGGAAACACGAGCCATTGGTGGTGGATAAATGGTTCGCTATTCAAGCCAGTTCTCGTTTGCCCGGTACCTTGGAGCAAGTCAAACAGCTCATCCAACATGAAGCCTTTACTCTCAAAAATCCAAACAAGGTACGCGCTGTGATTGGTAGCTTTGCCAATGACAATCACGCGCAGTTTCATTACCTCAGTGGGGCCGGTTATGAATTTTTAACGGAGATGATTTTGCAACTTGATCCCATTAATGCCCAAATTTCATCGCGCTTAGTAAAGGTGTACACTCTGTGGCGCAAATACGATGTGCAACGACAAGCTCTGTTAAAACAACAATTGGAAAACATAGCGAATACGCCCCGTTTGTCTAAAAATGTGTATGAGATTGTGTCTAAAAGCTTAGAGGAGAAAGGAGAAAGAGGAAAAGTATAGGAGGTTGAATTTTCTGGTACTACCCATTTTGGATTAAAATTCATTTTAAATCGGCTCAAATCCAAAATAAATTTTGGACTCCAAACTCAGTTATCCAATTAAGGTGGCAACGCAGGGGCGTTGTCACTATAAAAATATTGATTATTTTCAATAGCAAGTCTGTTCTAGCGTTTTTTTAGATTTGGTGAAAGAATGGGTAATTCATAATTGAAATTTTTTGATAATCGTATTAGGATACAATTTCTCGCAAAATTCAACGCAAAATTTTAATTAAAAGTTTTTATGCTTTTAATAAATCATAATTTATATATTAATCAATATGCCACATAACTTAATGGTTCTCAAAAATCAAACAACACTCTTTGAGATATAAAAATATATTGATTGATAAATCAAGGATCACAACAATGCCTATGCACAATCCTTTTTGGCATGGTACACCAGTGCCATTAAAAAACTTTATTAGTCGTGGTGAAAAAGCGCAAACGATTGTGAGCCGAATTAGTACTGGGCAATCAACAATACTCAGTGGCTCACCGCGCAGTGGTAAAACTTCGCTTTTACATTATTTAATGACTGAAGAAAATCAAACCACGCTTTATGAAGATGCGAATAAACTTATTTTTTCTTACTTGGATGTTTCTCTTTGGAATGATGAATACAATAGAGTTCAATTTTGGGCCGAAGCCTTAAAGCCAATTGAAGAATACGCTCAAGCTGATGACGCTAATCCTCAAGATGAAACTAAGCTAAAAATAGCAAAAACTTTTCAAACGTGCCAAAGAGAAAATTTTGGGACTTTTGTATTAGAAAAATTATTTGCTCAACTCAAGCAAAGTGAAAAACAGTTGGTGTTGATCATTGATGAATTTGATTTAGTGTTACAACATCCGACTCTAAAAAGTAGTATCGAATTTTTTGGAGGGATGCGTAGTGTTGCTTCACGCAGTGATAGGGCTTTAGTTATCATTATGACCACGAATATTTCTTCAAGCCAACTCACAGAAAAAACACAAGATTTTACACGAGCGGGTTCTCCTTATTTCAATTTTATGGATGAAGTCATTTTAGGTCCTTTGTCTACTGATAAAATAGATGAATTATTAAGCAAGGATGATCAGTATTTTACGCCTGAAGACCGTGCCTTTATTAAAGAGATAGCGGGAGGACACCCTTATTTATTACAAGTGCTTGCTTCATCTTTATGGACACTTTATGAAACACAACCAGAAACCGATTTTGTCAACCGGAGGCAACAAGCAGAAAAGGATTTTTATCTGAAGGTTAATGGAACATTGGATAGAATATGGCGTACTTGGCAAGAACCTTCCCAACAAGCTTTTATGTCCGTCGCATTGGTACAAATGGAAAAATTAAAACGAGCCTTTAAAAGGCAAGGTATTGATACTGACAGTATCAGCAAACATATTCCACGCCTTGAATCAGAATTACAATTTCTGAAAAAATACGGTTTTTTGACAGAAAATAAAAGTGTGGCAGGCGGTTGGCAGGTTTATCCGAAGATATTTCTGCCTTTTATCATTGATAAGAAATTGAAGTTGGAATATCGAAAAAAACTACCACCTGAAATATGGAAAGATTTGCTAACTTCCAATTTTTATAATTAAGCTTCTTCTAAGGATTAGAAAGACATATATGTTTAATTGTGAAAAACTAAGAACCATATTATTTCGAGGAAAAGAAAATCCTAATCCTAATAATTCTAAGCTTTTTCTAATTACAGTGATTGCCACTGTGATAATAATAGTAGGAGAAATAATAGTAGGATTCTGTTTTCTTGAAAAAAATGAAATAAAGGAAGTATGTTCTCAACTATCAATAACAAATTGCTGTGGTATTAATGAGTATGTTTTGAGAATGTTTTATGCCATCGTGAAATATACGTCTCAATCATCAATTATTCTTATGATAGTGATTTTTATTCATTTAACAATTAATTGGATTGATGCTTTAAGAGAGGCAAATAACAGGGAAACAAAAAAAAGAGAATATCTACCAAGAGCATTGATTGAAGTGCTCATTGGTTCATTGAGCGCAAGTGCCATTCCAACCGGTATATCATTGATAATGTGTGCTATCTATGATTTGGACCTTATAAAATACATGTCAGGCGTTGAAATTTATATTGCTTTTGCGGGACTTTCTATCATTTCTATTGCATTTCTCTCTACACTACGGCAACAAACAAACATAGAACAAGAAACAATCCACTCTCCTGAAGGTACGAAATCTTTAACAAATCAAGATAGTTGAAAAAGCTTTACAGGTGCCAAATGTCTCCCAGAAACCCCTACCGCGCTGGTGCTCCCGTTGGAAATAGCGATGCTTTTGTGGGACGTATCGAAATATTAGATTCCATACAAGCAACTATTAAAGATTTACACCAAAATGCTATCTTGCTTTATGGACAACGGCGCATTGGTAAAACCTCAGTATTACAAGAATTAGAAACCCAATTATCCAATAACGGATATTGTCCTATTTTTATTGATTGGCATGATAAAAGAGAATGGCCTTTGAATAAAGTGCTAGAAGAATTAGTGTTAATAATTAGTATCAGCTTAGAACAAGAAAGACCGGTGTTAGGCAATGATCTACCCACTACCTTTAAAGAATGGTTTTTTGAGCAACTGTTAAATCGCCAAAATAAACCGTTGTTTTTTTTGTTTGATGAATTTGATGTGATAGGAACTTCTGAATCGGCTAATGATGTTACTGATTACTTATTTCAATTGCTTAACCTCAATCCACAACGTTTAAACTGGATATTTTCCATCGGTTGTCAAATTGAAAAACTAACTGATAGAGTCGTTGAAGCATTTGGAAGAATAGAAAACCAATTTATTTCCTACCTCGACAAAACAGAAACTAAAAAATTAATTCAATTATCTGAAAACAATAAAACCCTTAAATGGTCTAGTGAATCCATAGATAAAATTTGGACATTAACAGCAGGACAGCCTTATTTTACACAGCGATTATGTGATAAAGTTTGGAACCATCTTTACCAAGAACAATCTGCTCAAATACCCATAGTCACTTTGCAAATAATCGCTATAGTCATTCCTAAAATACTAGAGGAAGACAGTATTTTAGAAGGTTCGTTTTGGCGACCACTGACTATTGCAGAACAAGTGGTAGCCTCTGCTTTAGCACAGCAAAAAGACTGGTTAAAATTTATTAAACCACTGGGGGAAATCACTAAGCAGCTAGAAACAGCACGAGATTCATTAATTGAATGGGCGTTAATTCGAGAGGACAAGGATAATTATCGTTTTTCAGTTGAAATCATTCGTCTATGGGTAGAAAAAAACAAATCCTTTTATTATGAGGATATAGATTCCATAGAACCTCACGCACTGAAACTCTATGAAACCGCTAAACAACTCTATGACGAAAAACGCTTTAAATATGCTAAAAACTTGTTAGAAATAGTTCTCCAACTCAATCCCTACCATACGAAAGCTAACCGATTATTAGCAGAAATATGGCGTAATGAAAAACAATGGGGGCAAGCTCGCCAAATATTAGAAAATTTATATGAATATAATCCTGAAACCGCAAAAGAACCGCTTGTGCAGATATTATTAAAATTAGCAGAATCTCAGGAATATCATCAAAAGTCAGAAAAATTGGTTGGATTATTTGAAAAAATGGCTTTTTGGTGGCAGTCAACTTTTTCTACCGATGCCAATGGAGAAAAACAACAATTTGAATTATATAAACAAGTATTAGACATTGACCGAGATAATTCAATCGCTCGACAGAAAAAACAAGCTCTCAAGAAAACTCAAAAAGAAAATCATTGGAAACACCGTACAAAACGCTTTTTTGTGAATCATTGGCGGGAAGTTTTGTTTATTGTCACCTTAGTGTTGTCCTATTTCTTTGTCTTTTTTTCAGAAACATTTCCCTCAGAAATGATTTTGGAATTGGAAATGGATAATAAACAAACGAGTTACACTTTGAAAGGAATACCGTCTTCTGAACGCTATGAACTTCAATCAATCACCATTTCTCATGATTCTGTGTATGAAAAGAATTCACCGACATTTCAATACGATAATTACCAAAAGATCACATTAACCCAAACTGTTGATAATAAAAGTTATTCAATGAATAGAGACAGGCTGTATCAAGAATTCCCTAATATACAACATTTTCAATATCCTCAGCAAGACAAACCCTTTGACTTTGTGTTCTACTTTACATTTAAGGAGCAAGAAAATTATAGAAAGGTCAATTTTTATTGTGATGCTTTTAATACAAAGAGACGTAGCGTTCCTTGTGCGGTGAAAGAAAAAGGCCATTTGTCTATTTTTCGGGGGATTCCCTGGTATTTTATCGGTACTTTGTTGGGGATATTTTTAATAATAATAGGTGAGATAATCAATGCGATAAGGAAAGAACCGAAACCTGATAATTATGGCTACTAAAACATTAATTTTGTTTATTTTTATGGGTTTTTTATTGCTGGTTATTGTGCTAGAACACTGGCGTAATTATTGGTTTCAAAAAATAGTCCAAAACCAAAAGCTAAGATTTTTTCCACCATTAGCTGAACTGAATACCCGCAAAACAGCTATCGTTTATTTGGGATTAGTTGGCACAACCCTATTCTCAATATTTGTGTTAGCGCAAATTTTCTCACTGTCCTTAAGAAATTGGCCAATAACGGCAATAATCAGTTTCATTGTCATAGGTAGTTTCTTTCTGATTTTAAATTTGCAAACGGTACTCAGTTTCATGAGAAAAAATAAGCAATTATCATTCAGTTTCTTGTTTAATCCTTATGTTTTAACAGTGACTGCTTTAATCATTACTTTAGAATTGATGTTTTTATATTGGGTAAAAATAGAAACCATTGTTTATTTTGTGCCACCTTTCCTCAGTTTTGTGGGTATCTATTCATTTTTGATTTTGATAGTCGCCCTCTTTTTAAGTTTAAAAGTTGATAACAACCCATTTTCAAAAAATTCAGCAGTTCTTTTATCCTTAGATGCAATCATAATCACTTTATTAAAAAATACTTATTTATGTTTATTGATGTTGACATTCATTTTATTAAGTTAAAGAAACAATAATGAAATGGCATATTATTACAAGTAGTAAAGGTGGCACTGGTAAAACATTACTTTCGTTACTGTTATTAGCAAATTGCCTTGAAGAGGAAAAACGAAAAAATGGTAGTACGCTTATTTTAGATATGAATGGAATGAATACGGATTCAAGTGCGATAGTTCTTTATAAAACGATAGCAGCAGAACCAAAAAATGTTATCTGTCTAGAATTAAAAACTGATTTAACACTTTATCATCAAGATGCCGATAGTATCAACTTTCAAATAGCTTATGCCGATGATAGTCAAGGGCAAACTCAAAAATATGTCATTGGCGGTCCAGCCAATCCGTTTTTGTTAATGAATCCTCAACTGTTTGCCGATTTTTTAAAAACGATTACTGCAAATGCAGAACAAATAGAAAATGATTTGGGTTTATCCTCTCCTTTACGGTATGTCATTATTGATACTAACTATCATTTTTGTAATATTTTTGCTCAAGATGATAAATTATATATTGAAAATTATAACCAAGGCCTACTGCAAGGAGAGGAAATTAATATTTGGTTTTTATGGGTTTATCGGCAGTTTGAAAAATTAGTAGATAAGCATAATAGTAATTATGCCAATACAATAAGAGCAACTGCGGCTTCTATTGAAAAACATCTCAAAGGAAGTTATTGTCAACCAGGAAATATATCGACTCCCTTAATACATGTTTTTACCCCAGCCGGTTTAATGATTTCTCCAGAACAAGGAGGATGGATATTGCAGTCTCTGGGTATTAAAAAAAATCAAGAATATTATGTTGTCCCAGAATTGAAGAGTTTGGAAGATTTAGAAATAGGTGAATGTATTGATTTTAATCAGTGGCTTGTATTCCTAAATCAAGCGTATCATACCATTTTAGAACAGTTCAATGAAGAAAGTGCTATATTATTTCCCAAGGCGTTAGTAGAAGCAGTAAAAAGGTCATCATCGGGTGATGAGCAACGTCCACAAAACATTATACCCTTATCTGTACATGAAAAGTCTCTTGAGCATTACACTGATAAAGAACGCACAAATGCTGTTGCCCGTTTAAGAAGACTAGAAATTTATAAGCATCTGGTCAAACTGTTATAATAACAATGAAAATTCTTATTTACAAAGCTAAGCCTATAGAATTCAATAGATTGTATCAATCAATCAATACTATTGACGGTAGGAAAAAAATTTTTTCTAATAAAAAAGATTTTGATAAGTCACAAATAAATATAGTGCTTCCTTTAAACATTGAAGGTAGTGAAGAATCCATTTTTTTAGTACCAGAAGCTTGGAAGGATGATTTTGATAAATTACTGACAGAAAAGGAAAAAGAATTTGGTGATAAAGACAAATTTGATATAAATTGGCTCAAAGAGCAAACACCTAAAAAACCTTCGAGAAATGAAATAGGGTTTATCAATGAAAATGAACTTTCTCAATTTTACGAAGAAGAGGTAGAAATACTTGAAAGTTGGACATTGAAAAAATCAAAAGTTTGGAGCTTGAAAGTTATCATTTATACCGCCGAGATTGAGGTACCGTTTGATGAATTCTATGAACCATTGGGTTCGTGGAAGAAAATCATTTTTTCTAATAAAATACCATTTGATGAAAAAACAGTTAGCTCACTCTTAGACGTGATTGATTTTGAAGATGATAGTACCGTTTTTTATGTCCCATTAGAAATGAAAGAGATATTTCTTGAACTGCTAAAGGTAATAAAAAAGTGGAATATAGAAATAACGCCACTGGAATCCTTAAAAGAACCTATGGGAATCATTTGGGATAAATTTTCTCAATTTTATGAGAAAATGAACATTAGTGAAGCTCTAAAAATTAAGATAATTCCTGAGAAAAACGAATGTCCTAATAAAGAACTTGAAAGTTTCTTAAATAAGATTGTTCAAAAAGACGATTCAATAGATGCCGTTTTTGTATTTGATTTTAAAAATTCTAAGTTTTGCAAAAGCGTAAGAAGAACTGATATAGAAAAATTTTCTATTAGCAAAATTGATTCTGTCACAAAGTGTTTTGACCCTTTAATAGAATTTCATATAGCATCAAGCAATAACAAAAAGACAGGAATTGGCAAACTTGAAGGTGAAATCATTCATTTTGCTAATGGAATTATTTATTTGTATTTTATTTCTGAAAAACAACATGTTATTGGTTTTATTAGCAAAACTTATGGGGTAGGAGAATTACTGTGGTATGGTAATAAGCATGTTGATATCATTAAAAGGTATTTGTAAGTAGTAATTTTTTCTTGCTGTAAATTTGTGATACTTGACAAAGCTCCGCTGACGTTCCGCTTTGAACTCCAGATCATCACAGGATTTTTTACAGTTAAGAATTTTTTTATTTTTCTTGATTTATGTAATCTTTAATTTTAACAACTTTTGGCGGTTGTAATTGGTTAATTTTGTATATGACACCAGTCTCTCTAATAACCAGAGGATAATTATATGGCAACAAAAGCGGAACTTCAAGAGCTGCTAGATTCGAACACTGAAGAGGACAACGAGATAGATGCTGTCTTCGTGTTTGATCTTGAAAACAAGGCTATACTTTACCACAATAAAGTCAGCACCAGCAGAGGAAAGCGCATCCTTGATAACATCGAATCCCTCAATGGTTCTATTGGTAAGCTAAAAGGGATTAACAACACACTAAATAGTGCTGGAACAGATACTCAGCTTGAAGAGTTTGAATTTGGGACTTTTAAGTTTAGCAACGGGCTTCTAAACCTATACTTCGTCGATGGTTTAAGAGCACCTATTGCCGTTGGTTTTATAAGTGGAACTCCTGAAGGATTAGGTGAATTCTTATGGAATAGTCGCAAACATTATGAAACCCTAAAGCCTATGTTAGATAAGCTATTGGCAAAATAGTAGAATTTCGTTAAACCCATCATTCTGTTTTCAAGTATCCACCTAGCCCAACGGGGTGGATACAATCCCCTCCTTATTCCTATCAAGTATCCACCTAGCTCAACGGGGTGGATACAATCCCCTCTTTATCCTTCCCGCCTTTTTTAAATAATTGCCCAATCGTCAACCATTACTCTAAATACAGAACATTTCTAAAGATAAAATATGCAACTTCCTATTTGGCTGCTTCAAGTCGGGCGGTCTGAATATTGAGTTCTGCTTGGGCCCTGATAAGTTGCGTTTTTTGCTTCGCTTCCTCAATATCTGGTTCTTTTTCCGCTATAGCCAATTCTTCTTCAAAAAACAGATTTCTCGCTTCGCTCGAAATAGACAGGCTCAGTTTGATTTAATTGGTGTGTTTATTTGGTGGATACGCTATCTTATCCACCCTACAAAAAAATCAATCAGTTACAAATTAAAGTTGAGCCTCGCATTAATTTAAGTTTCGCCTTTCGCCGCATTTTTATCGTTTTGCATTATGCCGTAACACTGAACCTTCCTATTTTAAAATTAATTTGTCTGCGGTTATAAGGGTAGCATTTTCGAGTAATGCAGTTGCTGTAATAATACGATCTGCTGGATCAGCATGAAAATTTTCTAATTCATTAGAGACAATACCTGTTTCACCAGTCATTGGAATTTCTTGTAATCCCATCATTAATAATTCTTTTCGCCATTGACTGACCGGTAAAGACAAGGAAATGCGTTGACGTTGTTGCAACATAGAAATTTCCCAAAAAGTCATCGCCGAAACTGCGAGTTTTTCTTCGACAAAGGCGTTATCGGCTAGTTTTCGTGCTTGTGATCCTAGCTGGTTATCACTTTCAATAAGCCAAATAAGCGCATGAGTATCTAATAAAAAAATCATTGTAAGGCATCCCATTTTACATCAATTGGCGAAACAATATCACCATGAACAGTTATTGTACCTTTGAGTGCGCCAAAGAGGGTTTTAGGTTTCTTGTGATGATAAGGGGATAATTGAGTCATCGGTACCCCATTTTTGGTAATTAAAAGATGTTCTCCCGTTTTAGCAACTTCATCTAAAAAGTGTAAGCAATTGATTTGAAAATCAGAAATATTGACCATTTTCATATGAGTTATTTCCTGTTTAAAAATGGAGTTATCCAGAAAAAATAGCATTGGTCGTGCATGAGTTATTCGTTGTGAGCTGTTCCTGATTCATTGTTCTGACTATTTTCTTTGGCTCTTTTTTCTAAACTGTCCATCACCCCAATCGTAGCAAAACTGGATAATACGTCCAAATTGGTTTGTAAGGTGTCGTTTTTGTCACCCAAATTAACGACATTATGTGGCATTGTCACCGTAATTCCCTTCAAATTAGGATACATAATCTGAGCGATATCTTTTTTCAGTTCAGCCAAGTAAATTTCTGGAATCAGTGCCTCGTACTTCGCTTTAAGGACTTTGGCTTCTGCAAAGCCTTTTTCTTCAATCACTTTGGCTTCAAATTTGGCTGCTTCAAGTCGAGCTGTCTGAATATTGAGTTCTGCTTGGGCCCTGATAAGTTGCGTTTTTTGCTTCGCTTCCTCAATATCTTGTTCTTTTTCAGCTATCGCCAATTCTTCTTCTTTCTTAATAATAGCCAACCGTTTCGCTTTTTCGTAGTCAATAATTTCTTTTTCAGCTTTTTTTTGGGCGACTTCTATTTCGAGTTGTTGAGCAATGACCGCAAGGTCTTTTTGCTTTAAAGCCTCTTGCCGTGCTTTGATACGTTCAACTTCAGCTTCCAGTTGGGCCGTTTTCGCTTGTTCTTTGGTGGTTTCCTGCTGTTGCATCGTTTTAATTCGCTCACCGACTAAATGTTTTTTATCAGCCAGAAGCTTTTCTAATTGTGGTTCAGCAAGCGGTTCACCCAAAGTCACTTGTGTCACTTGAATACCATAAGATTCCAGTGGATTTTCAATCCGTATTTTGTGACCTTTTTCATCAATGACTGGAACGGTTTTCCAAATAAATGCGGTTGTTTTCCGTTCTTGCATGGATTCTTCTTGATTCAAACCCACCGGTACTAATTCTATTTGTTCCACTTCTACTTGCCGACGTTCAGTTTTATAAATGCCATCACGCAATTGATCAATCAACGCGGCTTTGAATTGATTAAATCCTCCTAAAAAAAATTCTTCTCCTGTGTATTGGGTTGCGGTATTGACGACTACGTCGCGGGCTGTTTTGATTAACAGAGAATCAATTAATTCGTCAAACGCTTTAAATTCCCGATGAATCATTTCCAGTTTTTCGTCATTATTGGGTAATTTAAAGCGAAAAGTCGCCGGTATTTCGGCAGTATGGGTATCTGCCATCGTGACTTTGATAGGGCCCTTGCGCCGAATTTGTTTACCACTGTAAGAAATACCAAAATTGACTGTCCATGCTTTATCGTAACGAGTTAAACGCGAATAACCCCAAGGTATTCTGAAATGAATCCCTGGTTCTTGGTAGATATAAATTTGACGTGAAATGAGATTTTGATAGTGATAGATATAACCGGCTTCCGTCTTAAAAAGCAGATAGGCTTGAGTAAGGTATATAGCAAACAAAATGATACCAACTATCAAGACTGGAGAGAATTTGTTGCTAAATAGACCATTGATCTTTCGAGACTGGTTTCGCAAGTCTTGATAAATTTTTTTAGACAGAGAATCATCACGTACCGATTCAATTGAGGATTTGGTTGTTGGTTTTTGGGAGATTGTTTCTTCTCCAAATAAAGTGGTCATTTAAGTTATTCTCCTTTAAAAAGAACCAAAGCTAAAGCTTTGGACTCCAACACACGAGGCAGGACTCCAAAGCTTTAGCTTTGGAGCGTTTTTAAAATAGCAATAATGGCTTGATTAAGATATTGATAGCCGGTTGGCGTTAAATGTAATGTATCTTGATTGACATTATCATGCCATTTTCCCGATTCATTTTTCAATATTTGTGCCGTATCAACGACATGGAATTTCTCGGTAGCCGGTAAACTCAGCCACTCTTGATTGATTTCGGCAACCCGTTTTGGAATGTGATCACTCCATACTGGCAAACGAGCAAGGATCGGCTGGGCCGGTGGAATAATAGTTAGCAAAATGACTTCAATAGCTTTTGCTTGAAGCATTTCAACGAAAAGGTTTAAATTATCTCGACATTGTTGCACAATGGCTTTTTCACGCTTTGTTTGTAACCCAATTGCTACTAAATCATTGATACCAAGTTGTAATATCACAATATCGGGTAAAAGTGCCAGCACATCTGATTCAAAACGCGCCCGTAATTGAGCCGTTGTTTCACCACCAATCCCACGGTTGATAAACTCAAATTCCTCCATTTGAGGTAAATTTTTCCATTGCTGAATGCGAGAATCACCAAATAACACCACACGCTTTTTTTGTTTTTCGGATAACTTGGCATTTCGAGATTGATAAAACAGCTCATGGGTGGGAAATACGGTTGTCATTCTAAAATCGGTGTAAAACTGTTTAGCCGCATAAAATAATACGCCATTCAAGACGAGAGAACACAATAATATGAATAAAAAGCTGTAACAAACAAAACGTTTTGAAAATAGAAACATGATTTACTCTCCTTAATTTACTCTCCTTATTTACTCTCCTTTTTGAAGTAAGGAATGACGCAGGAACGTCACATAAGCCTTCCACGCAGGCGCGTGGGAACAAGAAAAATCCCAAAGCTAAAGTTTTGTATTTCAAGCAAATTAGAGTTTTGGAGTCCAAAGCTTAGCTTTGGAACATCATAAAACGCAAAATCCTGGAGGAAAGATAATCTACCTAAAGGACTTCTGCGAATTGTTTTGCTGTTTCTTGATTAATGGTTTGCTTACTATTTTCCATTTCAGAGATGTGTCGCCGCGAAATGGCTGTCATTTGACTCAATTTATTGATAATGAAGTTATTAAACGCTATAACGTCATTAAACTCAAAAATGCTATACTTCATCTCCTAATATCAACTTTTGTGCCTTCCATGACTAAATCAAATAACTCAATCACATCACGGTTGTACATTCTGATACAACCATGAGAGGCGGGTTGCCCGATTTTATTTTCCTCAGCAGTGCCGTGAATATAAATATAACGCTTATAGGAATCGATACCACGCCCCGCATTTTTTCCTGGTTCCAATCCGGTTAACCACATAATGCGTGTAGTTATTAAATCGCCTGCTCCAGGCTGATTCATTGTGGCAATTCGTCCGGTGTTTTGACGTGCTTTAAAAATAGTTCCTTGTAGCGCATCATTACCAATTTTATTTTTGATCAAATGTCGCCCTAATGGGGTTTTGCCACTGCCAGATTTATTACCGATCCCAAATTTAGACGTTGAAACTTGATACTTTTTTGTCACCTTATTACCCTGATAGCGGCAAAACAATTCAAGTTGTTGCTCTGAGATGTCAATTTCAATTCTTGAACCTAAATCACAGATTTCAATATTGCTAAGCAATGAATTGTCTCTTTCAATCACTGAAGGCGGATTCTGAATAGGTTGCGTAATGAAGTCTTGATCATTTGGATTTTGAGGACGATTTCGTACAGCTGGTACGATTGTTGGCAAACCGGCTGTTGTATTTTGAACAACGGGCAAACTCGTTTGGCTACTTACGGCGTTTTGTGGAAGTGAAGGTTGATTGATAGGAGGGTGTTGCTCTGCTACTTTCGTTGTACAGTGTACCAAACTGATGAATATCAATGAGATGAAACTGAGTTGCCAGATGATATGTTTTGGACTAGATTTGAATTTTGATGGCATGGTATATAATTTTCCTTATAAATTATACTGTTCGCCTTTGAATTTTGTGAAAATCTAAAACGTCGAAGAAATCCGATTTCTTCAAGAAATCGGATTTTTTTTGATTCAAAATTTTCACTGATTTGAAGTACGCTCAGTATATAATTGATATAACGCATCTGGAGTCCAAAATGTATTTTGGAAATCGCACCCTTTGGTATATTTTTTTAGAAAAATCGCTAAGGAATGAGAATTTAATAACTACCAAAATTCAAATGCCCAAACTTACCAGATTTTTAAAACCTGGCAGGTATAAAATCCGAAATCTTGAATGTTTGGAGTATAAACCTGATAGGTTTGGCTTAATGATTTTGGAAGTGATAAAATCTGAAAACGTCAGAAAATTGTGGAAGTCTTTGATTTTTAATTGAAATTATCAATTTAAGTCTTTGAAAATGCTATACGCAAAAAAATTTTCCAGCGTTTTCAGTATTAAATCCTCATTCCTAAGTAAAACGTCAAAAGTGATTGATAAAAATAGTAAATATAGGCATCGCTCATTTTAGATATTCTTAACTCATGGTATAAAGTGCCAGTCAATAATGACAAAATTAGCTATAGTTATAATTAAAGTACCTTAAAGCACTCAATCCAACAAAGTCAGAGAACTGTAGAATTGTCATCACCCAAAACAAATAGATATACTGAGTGTACTTCAAATCCGTGAAATTTTTGAATCAAGAGAAATCCGATTTCTTTAAGAAATCAGATTTATTTCGACATTTTAGATTTTCACAAAATTCAAAAGTGAACAGTATATTTGAAATCTTTACTTTGGTTTTTTAAATCCAAAATTTATTTTGGATAACTTTATACTGTTCGCTTTTGAATTTTGTGAAAATCTAAAATGTCGAAGAAATCCAATTTCTTGAAGAAATTAGATTTCTCTTGATTCAAAATTTTCACTGATTTGAAATACCTTTCAGTATAAAGTCAAAAATAAATTTTGGAATCCAACTTGAGTTTTTGGAGTCCAAAATTTATTTTAGATGACTTTTCAATCAACGCAGACTAGCCAATAGCAGATTAGCCTGTGGGATACATCCTCTACCCGCCATCCAAACCACTTTGTGTGATTCAGTAGGTAAACTGTCAGGTAATTGGTACAATACCAATTTTTTGAAAGAGGGTGAACCACGACGTGGCTTTACTTCTACTGTGTAAGTGTCGCCATAAACAACCGGCAAATTATTGGGCCATTCTAACGTCATTTGATAGGCAGGCCATACCACTTGAGCTTGTTTGCCAGTGGTTTTATGTTTGATTAACAAGAGACTCGCGCTATAGCTTTCCTTTTTAGGCCGCCATAAAACCACCTGAGATGAAGGCGCAATACAAAAAAAGCGTTTGCGTGCGCTAGTGGCATCAACCAACCAAAGTTCTTGAGGTTTTATGCCATCCCGAGTTTCTTCATTATTTTTTAAAAATTGAGACAACCCGGCGATGACCTCAACTAACTTAGGAGGCGTGTTCGGATCGTGATTAATGTTAACCAGGACCGGTTTGTAGTTAGGCAACGGATCTCTAATGAACCCTTTATAAGGTCCAGTTACCTGTTGCACACCACCACTGGCAAACACCACTGTGATTTTCGTTCCATTCGGCAAATTAATCGGGGTATAACTACCCAGTAACTGGCCTTTTGGAAATTTATCGTAAGTGGAATTAACTACCACCATATCTTGTGCTTGCACGATACTAATCAAACTGATTAGTAAAATATATATAGATAATTTAAACATTGTTTTACTCCTATTTCTAAATGAGACATTATTAGAATTCGCTAAAAAACAGGTATCAGTATAGGGGACAGGAGAAGTCATTCAGAGTTTACTATCAATTTTGGATTCTGTTTACAAATTCCTGTCTCCTGTCCCCTGTCCCCTTTTTCGCCATTCGTCATTGGCGAATCCCAATAATGTCTAATTTTTTACATTGCCTTTAGGCAGCTTTATAGATTATTTTATTATAAAACATTAATTAAAAAATGAATTATAAAAAATGAAACTGCCCTTCTACTATTAATTTTAGCAAAATATAGACCTTAAAGAACCATGTCCTCATTTGCACAGCTTTTGATAATTTATATGAGACGTTGTGGCCTCAGCAATGCCGAGTTGGCTAAAAAAATTAAGGTGCGTCGTGATATTTTAATTGAGTGGATAACGGATGAAGTTAGCTTACCACTTGAGCGCGACGAAGTGTTACGCTGTGCGACTCATCTCCAATTAAATGCCAAAGAACGTGATGAATTGCTATTAGCGGCAAAATTTGAACCGGCTGATATCCCTTTATCAGTGCTGACACCTCAATTGCCTATTTCCCTGACATCAATGCATGCCAGTCCCTTTATCATTGGCCCACCAATTACAGAACCCCGCCAATTTTTTGGGCGTGAATATATATTGAAACGTATTTTTGATGTCTGGAAATATATGCCATTACAGCATATCGCTATCGTTGGTTTAAAACGCAGTGGTAAAACCTCTTTACTACATTATTTGCGCCGCATTATTGATACGCCCATCGAAAATTTACGACCCGGTCAACGCAATAATTGGTTATCACCTGGATATCAATGGGTATTTGTTGATTTTCAAGACCCACGTATGTGTTATCAAGAAAGTTTACTACGCCATATTTTAATTGAATTAGATATGCCAGTACCAGAACCGGCTGATTTAGTAAGCTTTATGGAAATATTAGATCAATATTTAGAATTTCCAACACTGATTTTATTAGATGAAATGGGTGCCGGTCTCGCATCACCCGATCTTGATGAACAATTTTGGTGGGGTATGCGTTCCCTGGGAAGTAATCATGCTGGTGGTCAAATTGGATTTGTCTTCACCGCGCATCAAGCGCCTGAAGATATGTTACTTGATGACACTAAACCCTCACCATTTTTCAATATTTTTGGACACGTTCTCAATTTAGGTTCATTTACCGAACCGGAAGCATTGACATTAATCAATAGCTCGCCACAACCATTTGATAGTAAAGATATTGAATGGATTCTGAAACAAAGTGGCCATTGGCCAGCATTATTACAAATTCTCTGTCATGCCCGACTGACAGCATTAGAAGAAAATCAATCCAATAACACTTGGCAAAAAGAAGCCTTGCAACGTATCAAACCCTATCGTTATTTACTTGAACAAAAACTTTAAGGAAACAGAGAAAGGGCACCGGTATTAGGGGACAGGAGAAAGGTAAAAGGGTACAGGGGAAAGGTAAAAGGGAGAATGATAGCGTTCCAAAATAAATTTTAGATTCAAAAAATAATAGCTCTATATTCAATAATTTATTTTAGATTCTTTAAAAGAAGGAGAAAAGATATCCATTCCCTTTAGGTGATTTCTAGAAAAGATTATACCGCTGTCTGAGCTTGGTCAAAGGCTGTTATTGCAGTTGCCTTCGACATGGTTCGACAAGCTCACCAACCGATCAAGCAACAATTCTTGGTATATTTATTTCTGGAAATCGCCTTATTACATTTCTCCTGCTCCCTTTCTCCTGCTCCCTTTTTCCTAATCCCTTTCTCCCACCCCCCTTTCTCCTTTACATGATGGAAAAAACTTCACTAACAGAATCTGTTGACGAAAATCTATTACCAAAAAGCCCAGTCTTAGCCAGTTTGATTATCATCAATTGGCTAATATTTAAACCCTCAGCTTGGCGGCACTATGTCAACCAGATTGATACTAACTTATCACCCGATTTTGCCTTGGCTGACTTAACAAGCTACCATTGGCAACATCCCGCTTTACGGAAATTACTTTACTTAGGACATGGATTATGGTCTTTATGGTGTAGTGGTACGGTCCTTTTATTACTATGGTTATGGGGAGTACCAGATGAAGCACTATTTTTAGTCAGTTGCTATGCTTTATTTTTCACACTGATTGGCGGTATTTTAGGCAGCCTCATCGTATCTATCGCGTTTGGCATCATGGCGGGTGCTGTTGGAGGCATTTTACTCAGTTTGCCCATAGGCCTCATTGGAATCAATGAATATGCGAATGAAATAGAAAATTTATTAGTCTTCAGCATGGCTGAAAATATTGCCATCGCAGTCATGCTCAATATTTCTGATTTACAAATGTCTTCTGAAAATATCGATCCAAGAACCATTTGGACCGTCTGTTTAGGTATTTTTGTCGCCAGCCAAGCCGGTAGTATCATGGACCGTACCACTAAAATGGCCTACAGCTATCCAAAATATCGCCAAATGGGTGGTATTGTTGTTGCTGGTTTTATCAGCGTAATAACAATATTTTTTATTGCCGGTCTTGTTGGTATATTAGCACCGAGTGCGGCTTGGATGCAAACTGGAACAATGTATGTCCTTATTTATGATGGATTTATTATTACTGTATTTGGTTTATCCATTGTATTAATTTGGGGGTTACAAACTCAGCGTTGGGGACAAAGTTTATTATTAGGCATAGGAACCGGTTTATTTCTTGGCTTATTTACCCTGCTTAAAAATGAATTTAATCTCTTCGTTTCTTTAAAACCCTTTCTGATAGGCATTCATGGTGGCATCGAAAATGCCATGCTTTACATGCTATTATTTGCATTTCCTTACTTATTAGCTAAATATATTGCTAATCGTTGGGCTGGGGTGATTGCGGGTATTTTCGGTAGTGCTGGGATTTACATTGTGTTTGCCTTGTTCATGGGTCATTATCCTTTACATTTTATCTTACTTCCCACACTGTTAGCTTTGTTATTAGGATTAAGCTTTGTTTGGTGGCGACCCTTATTATTTTATCCCTTTGAAGCCGCATGGAATTTATTACTTTATCGTGCTGATGAAAAACGAGGCCAACACCAAAATAACTTATTAAATTGGCATTCCGCCTTTTGGGATGAACATCAATATTTACCCTTATATGGCTTAGAAAATTATTTAGTCATCATTGCAGAGCGCAACCCTGCCCAAGGCAAAGCTGCGATAGACTATCTCAGTAGCACTAGCCAAAAATGGGCTGCTAAGGAAGCGCAAATTGAATTAGATGCCAGGCAATTAGAAAATTGTAGTAAAGTCAATGAAATAAGTAATGCCCATCATCATTTAGCCGCTGGCGAATTAAAAGGACCTGCTAGTTCTTTGCTTCGTAGTTTTAGTCGTCTCAGTCGTGATACGCAAGTGGCTTTAGCACAAGAAAGCAATTATAATCAAAGACTCGCTTTAGATGCTGTGGAAGAACGCTTGAATGGGTTATTAAGAGAACTCACTCGTTCATCAGAACCTTACGCTTTGCGCTTTCGTCCTATCGTTGAAACTTGGCGAGAAACGATCACAGATTACGCCCAAACTCTCACCGAAGCCGTAGAAAGTCGTCAAGAAATTATTAATCCCTACGTCATTGGCATTCCACTTACCGAACATCAAGAAATTTTTGTGGGGCGTAGTGATATTAGTGAACGTATTGAACGATTATTACTAGACGCACGTTGTCCACCGTTATTACTCTATGGACAACGCCGTACTGGTAAAACTTCACTGCTCAACAATTTGGGAAAACTGTTACCTTGGCAAATTATTCCCCTATTTGTGGACTTACAAGGACCAACTTCTTTAGCTAAAGACCTTGCTGGATTTTTATATAACATTAGTCGTGCCATGTTGACTTCAACCAAACGTCATCGTGAACTGCAATTGCCAATCCTAACGCGAGAAAATATTAAGCTTGATCCTTTTACTATTTTTGATGAGTGGCTAGATGATGTTGAGCAGCACCTTGACGCTAATCAAAATATGCTTCTGATTTTAGACGAATTTAGTGCGTTAGAACACGTATTTAACAAAGGCATCTTAGATGAAGAATCGGTACTCGGTATGTTTCGCCATATTATTCAACATCGTCCACGCATCAAAATTCTGCTATCTGGTTCACACACTTTAGATGAGTTTGAACGGTGGGCCAGTTATTTAATCAACGTGCAAACAGTACACATTAGTTACTTACAAGCGAATGAAGCTTTACAATTAATCGAAAACCCAGTGAAAGATTTCGCGCTTCGCTACAAAGAAAAGGCGAGTCGTCGTGTTTTAGAAATCACGCGCGGTCATCCAGCCTTAATACAACTTCTCTGTTCAGAAATTGTCACTTTAAAAAACAAACAAAATATCAGTGAACGTCGACTTGCCCAAGTCAGTGATGTAGAAGAGGCCATTCCGGGTGCCTTGCAACATGGACGATTCTTTTTTGTTGATATAGCCAATAATCAAGTCACAAAAAACGCCTTAACCATTTTACAATTTTTGGCAACGCATGGTGAAGGAAAAATCGTTAGTAAAGACGCTTTACAAGCTCATTGTCCAGACGACTTTGAAACGAATATCGCCAATTTATTACAACGTGAATTAATCGAACCATTGGGAGACGGTTATTGTTTTCAAGTCGAATTAATTCGACGCTGGTTTATTTAAGGAATGAGGAATGAGGAATGAGGAATGAGGAATGATGAATGCTAATAAAAGGTATGATTATACTGCAAACAACGGGAGATTTTTGACTGTTTCTGTGGGTGTGACCTTAATTTGATGTAAGTGCAGATTTGTAGGGGGCTGGCAACGTCTTTTTGTTGCCCACCTGATGCTAGCTAAAATTGGATCAGCAAGCGGGCGATACGATTTTTGGTATTTATCAACATTCTTGCCGACAGCGATCCCATCCTACCTCAAATGGTAGGGTGTGCAGTTTGAGCTTTTTGGACCTTATTTTTTCATCTGCTTTTGATGTTCACGATCTCTCCCTCCCCCTAACCCCCTCCCGCTGGGAGGTGGGACCGCGCGGCGGCATTTTGCTATTCTTTGGCAAAAACGATAAATGACTATATTATCTATTATTTTTTGGTATTAGCTCGTAATAGGAAAATTCCACTGAGCGGTTCCCCCTCCCAGCGGGAGGGGGTTAGGGGGAGGGAGAGATCGTGAACACAAAAACAGCATGAAAAATACACCTCCAAAAAAGCTCAAACTGCACATCCTACCTCAAATGGAGGTCACACCCAATTGATAATTGATAATTGATAATTGATAATTGATAATTGATAACTGATAACTGATAACTGATAAGATGAGATATAATTACAATTTTAAACAATCTCTTTTAGTTGTAACTTGCACAACCATCCTGTCAATACCAACTTATGCCAATGCAGATCATACCGAAGCACACGTTGAAGGCGAAGGCATTCAATTTAAACAAGGCGATATCCAATATGAACTTGGTGGTAGAATCGTATTTGACTATGATCGTTTTTATGGTGTCTATGAAAATGATACTGATAAAGCGGGAAGAGGAACAGAACTCCGTCGAGGACGTGTCTATATCAAAGGTGCATTGAATAAAGATTGGCAGAGCAAACTCCAAGTTGAGATCAATGACGAAAAACAAAATGCTCAATTTAAAGACCTTTATGTCAAATATAAAGGACTGAAATGGGCCGAATTAATGATTGGTAAAGCCAAAGAACCTTTTGGTTTAGAAATGATTGCCAGCACTAAATTTTTGGCTCCTATTGAACGCGCCACAATATCGGATGCTTTTGCGCCATCTCGTAGTTATGGGATAACACTGTTGACTCAATTTAACCAAACAACTTTTGCCGGGGGTATTTATGCGGAAGACCCTGATGAAGGTCATCAAGAAACTTTTGCTTTAACCGGGCGCATCACTTACGCTCCTATTATGACCCAAAATGCTACCCTACATCTTGGAATAGCAGGTTCTTATCGTGATTTGGGAGGCAATGACCATCAAATCAAAAAAACTGCTGAAGTTCACCTTGCTCACCAATTGATTACTAGTCAAGAGATAACAGCTACTAACAATGTGAACCTATTGGGTGTTGAAGCAGCCGCTATATTTGGCCCTTTCTCATTTCAAACCGAATATATGAGTGTTCATATTGATACAGAGTCAAATTCAGATTATCAACCAGCTAATTACGACGGTTATTACGCCCAAGCCAGTTATTTTTTAACAGGCGAAACCTATTCTTATAAAAAAGGTTACTTAGATAAATTTATTCCCTCATCAGCTCAAAATGTTTGGCAACTATTCACTCGTTTTAGCCATATAGATACGATTGGCAATGAAGCTGGGGTGGAAGCGGATAATATGACGTTTGGTGTTAACTATTATCCCAATTTACAGATTCGCATTTCCGCCAACTACATTATGACAGATATCACTAATGCTGATGCCACAGAAGATGATGGCAAAGCATTCTCACTTCGGTTTCAATATCTTTTTTAACAGCCAAAGCTGCGCTTTGGATTCCAGCATAGTGTTTTAGAGTCCAAGATGTTCAACTTTTTTATCAAAGATATAGCTTTTTTGCGTTTAACGCATTACAGCGTTATAGCGTGTTTTATTTAATTATAAATAACTTAAACTAGATTAATTGTACTTTATTTAATCGGGAATTGCTATAATAACTACAAGGATTAAGTTCTGAACCATAAATTTTCAGGTATGATGAATTTTGGGTAGATTTGATGACTATTTCGGCAACAAAAAGACGTTACCCTACAAAATACCTGAAAATTTGTGCTTCAGTACTTATATGTAAGCAAGGATAAAACATAGTATGCTATGGTTCAGCTTTGTCATAATTCGTTTAGAGACACAGCAATCAATAGCATACGTGAAATACATCATTTGAAATAGAAATTTCTACATAAGCTAGATCGAAAAGAAATAGTATTTGTTGACAGTGCGTAAATTATTTTCTGTTACGTCCCTTAACGCTTGCTTTGCTTTTCACGAAAACAGATGAAAGTTAAGCCTTATCCTTGCTTACATGCAATCCCTGTCGTTTATTGGGAAAATTGAGCATCAAGTATCAATCAAAAATTTCCTGAATGGGTAGGTGGATATCCATAACCTCATCAATAACTTCAGTGTCACTCATATCAAAAATTCGATGTTGTTCGGGTTGTGAGTAAACATCAACGGCTTCCATTGAAGG
>Ga0233403_10000036_pt1 | contig 52342 bp, 45 predicted proteins | sample Na_oxic_1_MG_FD_179866 | JGI IMG/M metagenome (GOLD analysis project Ga0233403, IMG submission 179866) | Seawater microbial communities from Saanich Inlet, British Columbia, Canada - Na_oxic_1_MG | ecosystem: Environmental > Aquatic > Marine > Inlet | place: Canada: British Columbia | collected...
ATGGTATCAGATGGAAAAGGTTTTTTAGGACGCATAATGATTTCTCATAAAATGAGAAATTATTATAACTGCTGTTTAATAAAAAAGCTACCTGGTTAGTACTTTTTTTGAAGGCTAATTAGTATTAAACGCGCAAAAAATTCTTCCATGAAAAATTCACCACTGCGAATTCCATCTGGTTCGTTGGGGCCTTTGAAAGATTCTTCCGAAGCGGTGGCACTGGTGATGATAATGCGTCCTGTCTTCGAGACTGCTGGAATGAAACTCCCAGAATAACAAGCACCTAACATCACCAATCGTGCTTTGGATAACGCATTATTATTCAAGCCAGCTTCAAAGTTGTCTAACCAACCCGCTAAATCGGTTGGGGTAATCACATCATTTGCATCGTTATTACCGTTATAAATATGAAACGAACCATCAATGCTACCGTGATCAACCATGATGATATAAAACGGAGCCGGATTACTGTTCATCCGAGTTTGTAAGTCGGTAAAAGCACTGGCTATCGCGGTTTTACTTGGAATGGCATCAACTCCGGTTTGATTGGTGTTGTAGTTGAAATACTGGAGATTGGTCTCTTCAAAACCTCGTTCACGCAGCTTTTTGTAGATACGATGAATGGTTTTGTTATGAGCGGCTAATCCTTCTTCATTTTCAACCTTACCCTGCACTAAAATGGCATACCCAGCCGAAGCACCCACTAAGACTGTTTCCGCAGGTGAAGTGGATAAAGATAATTCATCAGTGCCCGCAAAACTGATTTGAAAGCCAAAGGCTCCCTCTTGCATCGAGGTAGAAAATAAGTCCGGTAACATTAAATTATCAAAGCGAAATTGCCCAGTATCGGTCAGAGTATCTGTGGAGCGAGTCACTTGAGTAATACCATCTGGAGCCGTTATGGTTAGCACAATAGGTAGCCCAGCTAAATTTTGCCCGGTTTCCGGAAACAGACTCAATTTACCTACGATATCCAGTTCATCATTATTCAAAATGGTGGGAGCACTGGTTTCTAAATACAGTCCAGTAAATGCAAGACTATCATTATCTTGAATCGTCAAAATGGCAGAATTAGCCAACGAGTCTGGTTGATAAGTTAACCCTTGGTTAATAATTAATTGGATGGTTTCATTTGGATCCGCATCACTATCATCTATCGGCGTGATGGTCAAGGTGACACTATTGTTAGGCATCGCTGGCATGAGAATCGTGCCATTGCTACCGTTGATAGTTGCCCCAGTAATCGTGTAATCGGTTCCGAGCGTTGCGGTGCCATCAAGCGAAAAGCTGATCGTATTGTCTTTTGGGTAATCCGCACTTGAAATGATAAAAGTCCCAGCTAAAGTGCCAGTTTCTTTCACTGGGGCTGGCCCAGCAACCACACTAACGGTTGGCATCAGCAAGCCTTTAATATCTGGTTTTTTAGTGGACGCGGTATTATCGGTTAACGTCAGCTCACCTTCGGTAATCACAGTGGCCCCGGTTTGGATAAAAATGGCCCCACCTTGACCTTCACCATTGATACCGTTATAAGTGGCTACGGTTCCGTTACCACCGTTACCGCTGGTAGCCGTATTATTGGTGAACGTGCTATTCATTAAGGTTAAGATACTGCCAGCCCTGACAAAAATAGCACCACCAAGACCAGCACCACCGCCGCCGCCACCCGCGTGTTTAAAATGGCCAGTTCCTCCTTGACCACCAAATTCTCCATTGGCCCCAACTTGGCTAACAATGTTGGCATCCGTACCGTGACTACCACTGCCACCACTGCCAGAACCAAAACCACCATCACCACCAACACCGCCATAGAGAGGGAAACTGGCACCGCCTCCACCACCAGCGTTTCCGAGCATTTGAGTACTATCACCACTATTGCCAGCGTTGCCATTGCCAATGGGGTTACCATGACCGCCTTGACCTAAACTCAGGTAATTGCCACCAAAACTACCTTGACCAATGGGGCTCCCACCACCACCGGCACCGCTACCAAAAGCCAGTAAATCGGTGTGTTTGAAACCCTCATGGCCCGGTTCGCCATCGGGATGTCCGCTCCGTCCACCGCCGTCACCACCGTTACCCCCTGAGGCTTGATTGTTCAAGAAGATGACATTTTCAACGAGCACTTGACTGCCAGTATTGCTAAAAATAGCACCGCCCATGCCGGCACCACCACCGCCACCACCGCCATTACCATGACTTTGGGGATCCGGATCGTTGGCCCCATCACCACCGTCACCACCTCGTGCTAAGCCATCTTGGATCGTGAGATCGGAAAAACGTACACTACCGCCATCCACAAAAAAGACTTGATGTTGATTATTACCACTGATGCTATGATTATTGCCTTCAAATTTAACGGTGCCGGTAATCACAGGGAGAGGTTCAATCAGTTGAATGTCTTGTAAAAAGGTAATGATATTGTCCTGATTGTTGCTATTAACTTGTTGGATAGCCGTGGCTAAATCCATTGATTCACCATTTAAATCGACAAACGCTTGCACCAGAAGATTCACCGGGGCTTGATTGGTCGAATTTCCATCACTTAGCCCATTACTACCTTCCCATAAGAAACTATCTAAGCCCGTATAATTGGGAGCGGGCGTATATTTCAGTTGGCTTAACTCACTACGGTTAATGGCTTGATTCGTTGAAATTGCTGAACCACCCAAAGTCAGTTCACCCGAACTTGGTTTAGAAATGATACGAATGGTGTCTAAACCATTGCCGGTTGGATCAACAAAATAATCAGCGAAATCTGTTCCTGAAAAAGTGAGAGAATGATTGATATCACACACTTTATTGCTCGACAAAACTTGAGGTCGAGTGTCAATCGTTACCGTAGCTCCCTGGGTGGTGATGGAATCATTTGAGCTAAACAGCACTTGAATCGTATCACTACCCGTAATCACGAAGTTTTCGTCAATAATCCCACTGAATTTTTTCGGTGGATTAAATGAAGTACCATTGGCTTGCAAAATTTCTAGCCAATCACGATTATGTTCGGTTTCTCCAGAGAGGGAAACGATTAACGATTGGGCTTTGGGAATGGAAAGTTCAACCAGTTCATTTTGCTCATTTTGGTAAGCACCGGTGCTATAAGTGGTTGGATTAATATTAATGAATGCGGTTTCTAGGTTAGAATCGTAGAGAGCATCTTTTATCTGATAAGTAAAAGTGTCAACTTCCCGGTTCCAATCTTCCGGTGTGTAAGTGAATGCGCCAGTGGCGGGATCGGTCACCTGAATAGTTCCATGATTCGGATTGGTGATGATGCTATAAGTGAGCCTATTACCATCCACATCAGTACCAACTAAAATATCATTGAAAGGCATATTCAAAGTCGTGTCAAACAAAACGGGCCTCTTCACCCAATATTCATGACTGTCCATATTAGCGAAAGTGCCATTGCGGTTATTGGGGGTTTGGTCTGTGATGACATTGCCTGTACCTTCATCAAAAGTGTAGTAAACTTGTAGGTCGGCTTCGTTCCCTGAGAGGTAATGGTACATGTTAGCTTGAATTTGCTCCTGAGTACGGGCAACACTCCAAATCCGGACTTCGTCTATTTGACCAGAAAATAGGTCGCTGCTAATTTTGACCTCACGTTCTTTGCCCGTGTTGACAATACCCTGAGTTATTACACTTAGCGTGTCCAATTGTCCATCAACATACAGTTTCACGTCGGCTATATTAGGGGTACCGTCATTTTCAAAAGTACAAGCGATATGATGCCATTGACCATCATTTAATGGCGTACTTCCTGTTATATAACGTCTATTAATCGAGAGTTTCAAGTTTTTTCCCACAAACAAACTCCAGCCTTCAAATTCGATTGAGTCCGCCCCCCATTCAACAATGTAGCCATTAGCGGTGGTTTTAATCCAAACTTCAATCGTTCTTGCATCAGTGCCAATTATTCCGTGGTAACCCTGAATAACAATACGATCTGCGCCATCAAAATCCAAAGCCGTACCAAAACCGGCAATGGGGGCGTTATTATTGATTTCGGAAATATCATTTAAAACATTGACCGTTACCGTGGCGATATTAGAATCCGAAATCGTATCATCGACTTGATAAGTGAATGTATCGGTACCAATTACATCGGCATTGGGGATATAGGTGAAAGCCCCTGTTTTGGCATTGGTTATTGATACAGTACCTTGGCTGCCTTGAGCAACAATGTGGTAATTCAAAGGATCACCATCAGCATCATATCCGCCTAATGTATCATTCAGTGGCGTATTTGTGAGCGTGGTAAAAGTTAAATTGCCAATAATACCACTTACCCAATCGCTCTCGTTCATATTGGTCAACGTACCATGATGGGTACCAGTCAGATCGGTTGCTGTGGTACCGGCTCCTTCTTCAAAATCATAAAGGGTCACTAATCCAGGTTCTGTACCTTGTAAGGGGGTATACATATCAGTCTGAATTTGGGTACCGGTGCGAGCGACGTTCCAAATCCGCACTTCGTCCATTTGGCCTTTAAAATAGATATTCCTCCATGGATCCTTGCCAATTGTTACATCACCGTCACTGGCTGTGTTAACTAATTTTGATTTTGAGCCACTTAATGTGTCCAGTTGCCCATCAATATACAACTTCACCTCGGCTACGTCAGGTGAACCGTCATCTTCAAAAGTACAAGCGACATGATGCCATTGTCCATCATTAACGGGAGTAGCTCCAACAATATTGCCACCACGGTTCTCAATTCTCAAAAAGCCATTAGAATTGATCTTAAAAACCCATTTTTTAGAGGTGAGATTGGTTCCCCACGAAGCAATCGTTACGCTAAAAGCGGTGGTTTTAATCCAAACTTCAATCGTTCTCGCATTGCTGCCGAGGATTCCCTTGTAACCGGTAATAACGACATGATCATCCACGCCGTTAAAATCCAAGGCGGTGCCAGACCCAGCAACCGGAGCTGCGGCATAACTTATCGGTAATCCACCACCAATAAATAGAATGAAACTGAGAAAGCTGGCGTTCCAGGGGATTCGGAACATTCGCTTGGGAATGTATTTGATAGAAAAGGGATGAGTTGTCAACATAATAGAACTCCTTATTGCGTTTTTGCGTTTAATCTATAGAAAGAGACTACGCTGGTTAATTTGGTTTCGGGAAATTTCCGAATACCATCTAAAAATGACCAAAGCAAAAGCTTTGGACGTAAAGCCAGGGTTTTGGAGTCCAAAGCTTTAGCCTTGGAAATTTATTTTGAATCAAGTGTCAATTTGTACGAGTGAAGATAATAATATAATTATAGCACTTTTTATACCAATAAAAATGCTATTATTTTTAATAAGTTATTTTGTATCTTTCGTTAAATCCTTATTTTTTTACGGATTGGCAATGCAAAATGCAAATCTTCGCAAAATGCAATATATGGCTCTCTCTCCAGTTCGTTATTGGGAATCGATTGAAGTTTTCAAAATACTATGAGATGATTCATTAGTCAAACTAATCTTTGAAAAGAGGGCGTTTTTATCATGCTTAAATTTCCTTATGGGAATAGCGATTTTTATCGTATTAGAACCAATCATTATTTTTATCAGGATCGCAGTAGTCATATTCGACTGATTGAAGATGCGGGTGATCAACTACTTTTCCTACGTCCACGACGCTTTGGTAAGAGTTTGCTGTTATCAATGCTAGAGAATTACTACGATGTGGCAAAAGCGGGGGAATTTGAACGCTTGTTTGGGGATTTAGCGATCGGGCAAAATCCGACTGAGAAACATAATCAATATTTGATCATGAAGTGGGATTTTTCTAATGTTAATCCCCAAGGAACACTTACCGAAATCAAACGTTCATTACATAATCATCTCAATAATCGTATTGAAACTTTTATGGTTCGTTATCAAGAACGATTGCAATATCAAATTAAAATTGATCCACAGGATGCAGTTTCTTCATTTGAATCCAGCTTAATTGCTATTTCCCAAACCCCCTACCGGCTTTATCTATTAATTGATGAATATGATAACTTTGCCAATGATTTAATGATGGGACGTGGAGAAACTAATCCAGAACGTTATAAAACTTTGTTGTCAACGGAAGGTTCTCTCAAAACCCTTTTTCGAGCGGTGAAATCGGCGAGTAGTGGCAATGGTTTGGAACGGGTTTTTATCACTGGTGTCTCTCCCGTTTTGATGAGTGATATTACCAGTGCTTATAATGTCGCAAAAAACATTTACCTTTTTCCGGAATTTAACGAGTTGTGCGGATTTAAAGAAATGGAGATTAAAGCGGTCTTGACCCAAATTGTCAAAGAATGCAGATTTGAAGAAGATAAAATCGGTCAAGCACTGAGTCTGATACAAACTTTTTATGATGGCTATTGTTTCAGTAAATTGGGTTCAAAAGACATTTATAATCCCACGTTAGCACTCTATTTTTTTGAATCGTTTCAAAAAGATTGTCGATATCCAGAGCAAATGTTGGATAGCAATTTGGCGATGGATTTAAGCAAACTGACTTATCTTTCCCGGTTGCCTAATGGACAGACTATTATTTGGCAGGCATTGAATGAAACACCGCCTTTGATTCTCTCATTACTAGAGAATCGCTTTGGTGTCGATCAGATGCTAAAAAAGACCCAAAGCAACCAATTTATCATATCTTTGCTTTATTATTTAGGCATTTTGACGTTGGATGGAAAAACACCATTGAACGAATTACAGTTCAAAATTCCTAATTTAGTGGTGCGAAAACTTTATGTGGAACATCTTTTGGAAATGTTGTTGCCACAAGACGCTGAACGCGAAGTCATTCACGATCTGGCAAAAGCGTTTTATCAAACCGGAAATTTGCAACCGGTTTGTGATTTTATGGAGCAACGTTATTTTGAAGTGTTTGATAATCGTGACTACGCAACGGCTAATGAATTAACGATCAAAACCGCTTTTTTGACAGTCCTGTTTAACGATGTTTGGTATATGATGGATTCAGAAACGGCTTGTAAACGGCGATATACTGACTTGACAATGCTTATTCGTCCGGACTTTCGTGAACTGCCTTTATATGATTTTATCTTGGAATTTAAATATTTAAAATTAGCTGATGTCAAATTAAGTGGTGCGAAACTCAAAAAAAAGAGTCGAACCGAAGTGGAAGCTTTAGAACCGGTGAAGGAAAAATTGGCGGAAGCGAGACAACAATTGTTGGATTATCAAGCTTGTTTGGAAAAGGAAGGTCATAAGGCGTTAAAATTACAACTGATTAGTGTGGTTGCGGTGGGCTTTGATAGATTGGTGTGGCAAACTGTGTCGCGTGATTCATGAGTTTCGAGTTTATCGAGTTTTCGAGTTTATTGTGTTTATTGTGTTTTCGAGTTTTCGAGTTTTCGAGTTTATTACTATATAGCGTTTTTGCGTTTTTGCGTTTAATGCGTTACAGCGTTTTCTATTGAATTATGAATAATTTAAACTCTATTAACTGTACTGGCACTGGGGTCGTTGAATGGGATTGCTTCTATGAGTAATGGGAAAGGGGATTGTCCAATAGGAACGATTCAATGAAATGTATGGTATTTATTCGTTTTTTTGGTCAAATTTACCCATTATTCATTTCCCTCTTCCGGTTACTCATAGAAGCAATCCCATTCAACGACCCCAGTGCCAATTATGTGCAAACCTTATCTAAAGTAGATGGAGGTTATGAAGTTGTCATTCCATTGGTGGTGGGACCACGTTTTCAACCGCCTCATGCGGGTATTGCTCCAAAGCTTGATGACAACGAATCGCAACAAACTATCCAATTCGGTCAATGGGAACTTGAAGCGTTACCGACTTATCCACCAGTCCAAGGCTTAAATATTCCCAAAACCATTGATGCAGAACGAGTAGCCATTCAAATTCATCTCAATGGTGGCATGCCCATTCAGCAAGTGTACAGTCGGACTCATCAACTTGATATTAACCAGATTGATAATAATCAACGGACTATTCAACTGGCTAAAGGTAGAATCATTGATAATCGTGATTTTGTGTTACACTATAATTTAGCCGCTCAAAGTAATCAAGCCGGTTTATTGGCTTACTATGGTGAACAACAAGGCTTTTTCAGTTTACTGATTGAACCACCGGCTATTCCCCAAAATCACCAAATTACTGCGCGTGAAATGGTCTTTGTGTTAGACTGCTCAGGTTCTATGAGTGGTTTACCTATGGAAGCCAGTAAAGCGTTTATGCAAGAAGTTCTACAAAATCTGCGTTCCACTGATACTTTTCGGATTATTCGATTTAGTGATTCGGCGACGGAATTTTCTCAGACTCCTTTATCGGCGACTCCACAAAATATTCAAGAGGGTATCCGTTATACCAATAGTTTATCGGGTTCTGGGAGTACGATGATGACGGAAGGCATTAAACAAGCATTACAAGTGCCAGTACCAAAAGATTCTGTGCGCTTGGTCACATTTTTGACCGATGGCTATATTGGTAATGAGCGTAAAGTTTTAAAGTTAATCAAACGCTTACTCGGTTCAGCCCGTTTATTTGCCTTTGGTGTGGGTACGGGCGTTAATCGTTTTTTATTGTCAGAGATGGGGCAAATTGGACGGGGTTTTACCCGCTATATGGACCCAACTGAAGAGGTACAAACGGTAGCCAAAGAACTCGCGCAACGGTTACAATCGCCGGTATTGACCGACATTACGATTGACTGGGGAGAATTACAACCAACCCAAGTGATGCCACAAACGATTCATGATTTATTTTCTGGGGAATCTCTTCGGATTCAAGGACGTTATGCCAATCCAGGACAATATATCGTTAAAGTGAAAGGCAAGGTGCAAGGACGTGCGGCTACTTTGCCCCTTGCTATTAATTTGCCAGCACAAAGTGAGCAAGGTGAAGCCATTGCTCTCATTTGGGCACGTTCTGCTATTAAAGACAAAATGCGGTTATTTGATATACCTAACGATATGCGTTCAGTATAAATATCTGATAACGTATTAAAACAGAAAGTTACCCAATTAGGCTTAGATTTTTCTTTAATGACCCAATGGACGGCTTTCATTGCGGTATCCAAACAAAAATATAATCCTAATGCGACTCAGACACCCACTCAAGCCGTTCCGTTGCCAATGGTGAAAGGGGTAACTCAGCACGCTTACGGCAATCCCGGTAAAGCTAATTCATCCACTCGGAAAAAATCCGTTTCTGCTTCTGTTGGTAGTGGCATTCCAGAACCGGCCATGATATTTGAACTGTTATTGGTTATGATAATTTTAGGTTGGTTTATACGGAAACAATTGCAGGCATAACTATTTTGGTCAGTTGAAAGTTCTCATTCCCAACTTCAGGTTCAATGCCATTAAGTTATGTAGGTAAACAAAACTTTTCTAAAAATACTATTTCTTTAAGAAATAGTATTTTTTACTCCTCCAAAATGTTAAAAGATTTATGTGTACTTACTTATACTTCGCCTGGGCGAACAAGTAGGTTCGTCCCTAGCCCTTAACTTAATTGGTAGGGAGGCGTAGGATGCGTTATTTTCCCTATCAATCCACCTTAATTGGTGCGTGGGACGCACCTACACTCGCTAACTTGCATTCAAAGAGGTATTTTGGCACATCGAACTAACCCTCTCCCATATTTCGATAAACTCAACATGGGAAAGGGTTATCTTTGAACGCAAGTTTATCAGTATATTCCTAACTATAGGAAACAGCCATGAAATCTTTATTGAAAAAATACTACGAAGGAATTAATTCGGTTGCAGTCATAGGCAACTATTTGCCCCGCCAATGCGGTATTGCGACCTTCACGACCGATCTGATATCCGCGTTGACCAATGAAGCACCCGAAATCAACAGTTGGAGCGTCGTAATGAACGACCAGCCCGAGGGATATCTCTATCCCGACAAGGTCCGCTTCGAGATCAACCAAAATATCTTATCCGAATATAGCGTCGCCGCCCAGTTCATGAACATCAGCCAAGCGGATATCGTCAGCGTTCAGCACGAATTCGGGATTTTCGGCGGTGCCGCTGGCAGCCATTTGATTAAGCTGCTGGGAGAGCTGCGGATGCCCATTGTCACAACCCTGCATACAGTTCTCAAAGACCCCAAACCTGATTATCGTGAAGTGATGCTTCGGCTCGTAGACCTGTCAGACAAACTGATTGTTATGAGTCACAAGGCATTTAATATACTGCAAGATGTCTATGGGGTACCAAAAGAAAAGATCGTTTTTATGAATTTGTAGCACTCACTGAAAGAAAAAAATATTCAATCAAAAAAAGTGTATCAGAAACCTGTACAAGGAGAAAATCGTGGATATAGGAAAGTGGTTGGAAGAACTTGATCTAGGACAATATGCCGATTTTTTCGCCAACGAAGCTATTGACGAAGACGTTCTGTCAACACTCACATACGAAGAACTAAGGGAGATTGGCGTTCAAGTTGGTCACTGTAAAAAAATACTTGCTGCCATAGAAGAATTCAAAAAACGGAAAAAAGATCATACAGAATCTTCGAGGGCTTTTGTGAATATAGAAGCTTTTCCCACGATTCTAGCAGTTCCTTTGAATGAGTATATTGAAGAAAAACATCCAGTTTTGAAATTATGGCATGCTTGCGACGTGGTGGACCTTACATTGCGCCTCATCGTGGACATCGGTTTGGCGGAGATGCAAGTTTCTAACAGTTTATCTTCTGATGTGCTGCGTACATTCTGGGATAAGATAGAGGTACCAACCCTTGGTAGATGGCAGGACATGGCTAGTACTATAGCTACACATATTAACAAAGAAAAGTCGGTTATGCCAGAAATTGTAAGCTTGGTACAGGATGTTTTAAATCCATTTTTGGATGGTTCTAATAACATTCGCTCTTCGGAAACGTCGTTTTTGGTAATGCGAAATCATCTAGCGCACGGTGGCGGGATAAGCCGCACCCTGGCTACAAAAATGCTTGATATTTGGGGAACAAAATTTGAATCTTTGATACAAGAAGCAAAATGGATTTCTCAATTGAGCTTCGTTGTCCGTTTGGGCAATGATTACGGTATTTTAAGGGGTACCAAGAAGCAGCCTGAACCATATAGTGTTTGTCCATCTTTGCGTGAAAAATTAGAAAAAATGTTCATAATTGATGAAGCCATCGCCATGATTAGGGGAAAAAAAGTGTTATCATTATGGCCACTTGCGCTTTATGGTTTTCCTAGAAGCCTAGAACCGGAAGAGATGCTTCTCACAAGTACAGTTACACAGATATACGTTCGCCGTCACATCCAACTCCAATATACTCCTATTGGTTCTGAAGAGATATGTCAAAGCAGCGGAACCGAACTAGCTCTTGAGGCTTTTGTAAAACTTCTACGTTTGGATGATGCCGTAAAAGATACAAGAGACCAAAATTTTCAAGTGAAAGAATTTGAGAAAGCCCTTTTCAATGACGCTTCACAGTTAGTTGGCCGTTCAAAGGAGCTAGCAATAATACGTCGTTTACTGGAACAAATATCAGAAGGAGTATTGTGGCTAACGGGTACTGCGGGAATAGGTAAGTCGTACCTGATAGCTGCCATAGCAATGGAGCTCATAGAGAAGCGGTTGGAGAGTACTATTGTACTTCCGTACCGTTTTAAGGTGGGCGATGAACGCTGTAACCGTCATACCTTCCTGAATTTTTCCATAGAACGTATGAAAAAATTCATCTTTTCTGATGAAAATGAAAGATATATCAAGAAGGGTAAGCAGAAGAAAGCGGTTCAGCAGTTAAAGGAATTTCTTGAAGGGCTGGGAGAAAGACGTGCTATTTTTATTTTAGACGGCTTGGATGAGATTACGGAACGGGATAAGAGCTTTGCCCAAGATGTGCCATTTAATCTCGCATTACCAGGTGTACTCTGGCTTTGTGCCGGCAGGGCTGAAAAGGGATTATCAGAAGTGTTCTCTAAAGAACGTTGTGTACACATATTTGAATATGGTGTGCCAGGGATGGGCGAAGGGGATATTCGCACGATGCTTCTTAATAAGATAGGGCCATTACGAAAAAAACTTCTTCGGAATGATAGGGAAGATGAGAATGAGCGGGTAATCAATCCATTTATTCAAAAAGTCACTAGATGTGCAGAAGGTTTACCAATTTATGTAACATACGTGATTGGCGATATACTATCCAACAAATACCGAGTTTTAGACGCAAGCGAAAAGTTGCCGCCTTCCCTGCATCACTACTATGAGCAATTGTTGCACCGTTATGACGTAGGGGACATAAGCCAGGTAAAGACTCCATTGGTAGGTCTGTTGGCACTCGCTCAGGAGCCGTTAAAAGTAGATGAACTTACGTTTCTTCTACAAAAACGTGGTTTGGTACTGGAAGGAAAACAAGGAATCAACTTAGTTCGCCATGGACTGACAGCCATTTCGTCCATGATCCGAAGTGTTTACTCAACAGAAGGTGAAGAACAGTTTACTTTGAACCATCACTCACTCAGGCAGCACTTGCTCACGAGCCAGGATATGAATCAGGTAATCATTACTGCTGGAAGAGAACTTCATGCGTACTATGTAGAATTCGCCCAATCACTAAGGCAGGAGAAGGACAACAGCTTGGAACTTTCACTTCAAAATGCACGTAATGCTTTACAAGTTGCCCAATCAATCAATGATGATTCACGAAAGGCAAGTGCTTATATAGAAATAGTACATTCCTTAAGAGCGATGAAGCGTTTTTCAGAGGGTCTCGCCGAAGTGATGCGAGCTTATGAAATAGCTGAAGGAGCTGGAGATAGTTACAATCTTGCTAGAGCACTTGAACTTCGGGCGGGTAATGAGTTTGCTGAAAATCAGGATTTTGGTAATTTTGCTCTCATCGAAAGAGCGAGCAGTCTTTACGAAAAAGTTAGAGATTTTGAAAGTGTGGCAAATGCACATTATACTCGTATTTGTATGGCCTTACGAAAGGAAAAATGGCATATAGTGGAAGAAAGCCTGAAGAAATTTGAACAAATCAATTTACTGTTAAAGGACCGTTATTTAGAGGCAGTCATATATCAGGTCGGGGGAGAATTTTATTGTCTTAATGGAAAATGGGAGGAAGCCCTGGGTTATCTGGAAAAAGCAACATATTCTTTTAGAAAATTGAACAACGAAATCGGAATATGTGCTTCACAAGGATGGATAGGTTTAACGTTGTGTCACCAAGGAAGAATGGATGAAGGCTTAGACCTAGTTCACAGTTCCTTGAAAATGGAAGTCGAAACCTTGAACAGTCTTGAAGGTTCGGCAAAATGGTTGATGTTTGTCGGTCAGATGTTCATTGAGCAGAAACAGTTAGAACGTGCTCTTGGCGCATTGTGGCTTGCACGGGATTTACATCAAGAGTTAGGGCATTTCATGTATACAAAGTCCAGTTCACAGATCAAACAAGCAAAGAATCTCATGGGTGATAAAGCTTATCTACAGGCTGAAAAAGCATTTGAACCGAGAACGAGTGAATTTGCTGAATATGCTTTCCTTTGGGGGTTGGGAAAGTTACGCAAACACAAAAAAAATCCCATCCTGAAACCAAAAGGTACTGGTTGGGAATCAAGGTCAGTATTTAATCCAACAGCTTGGACCGATGGAAAAAAAGTTTATCTTATTTATCGCGCCGAAGGACCGGGAAAGTTTTCTGAACAGAAATCGGTTTCTAGCATTGGACTTGCTATAAGCGAAGATGGTATCACGTTTCAAAGGGAACCTGATATTGTCATTGCTCCAGAGGAACCTTACGAAACGCCTGGTGGATGCGAGGACCCTAGGATTATTTTAATTGATGGTATTTTCTATTTAACATATACCGGTTTTGATGGCAAAGTTGCTAGGCTATGTATGGCTGTGAGTGAAGACCTACATAAATGGGTAAAGTTAGGTCCGGTGTTTAGTGATGATGATTGGGAGAACTATTTCCCCAAAAATGAATATCCCAAAGTCCCCAAAGGATGGTCTAAATCAGGTGCAATTTTATCAGAACCTATTAATGGAGAGTATTATATGTTTTTTGGAGACACGAATATCTGGGCGGCTGTATCAACTGATCTTAAACAGTGGAAAATAATACCTGATCCGGTTCTATCTCCTCGCCCAGGATTGTTCGATTCTGTCCTAGTGGAATCTGGGCCACCCCCAGTTATTCTTCCAGAGGGTATTTATTTGGTATACAATGGGGCAAATGACAACATGTGTTATGGGATTGGACAGGTACTTCTTGATAAAAATGACCCCACTAGGGTTATACGTCGGTGTTCAAATGCCTTATTGATACCTGAGACTGTAGAGGAGAAAGAAGGTAAGGTACCTCAAGTTGTTTTTGGAGAAGGATTGGTATTTTTTAGAGATAATTGGTTACTCTACTATGGAATGGCAGACTCATGTATCGGAATGGCATTTGCGGAAGGTAATGCCCCTATTTCAAAAGAAAAAAAGCTTATAAGGAACTTAACATTTTAAAGAACTATGAGTTTGAGATTGCCCATACTGACTGTTTAAAGAACTGAATAAGCGTGTTATGGCTGATTTTTCTCAACGTCATCGAGATATTAAACGCATTTTTCAGCGACACTTCGAGGCGGTTGAGGAGTTTCTCCCGGTAGGCGTTGAACTCAGTGAAACCCGAAAAAACTTGATTGGGGCCTATTTCACGATGGAGTATTCCGTCGAATCGGCGGCTTTATTCAATCCTGCCATCGTTCCCCATCCCTATCAATCCCAACTACCCAGCGGGAGCCAGCGGTTTATTATGAGCTTACGGGCCACCGGAGAGGGACACATCTCCTCGATAGTTTTTCGCAGTGGAACCATCGACCAGCACAACCGGATTATTTTCGATCCAATCAGCGATTATGTCGAAACGCCGGAACTCCAGATGGATCCCCTTTATGATCGCGCTTTGTTCCAGTTAAAACTCGCGGAAATCGATGCATTGAACGAGGTTACTCGCCGACTCATGAGCCGATTACCGGAGACTTTCAGCTACAACCGATTAAAACAAGTTATTGAGGAATTCCGTTCCCAAAGGTTCTTTTCCCAGAAGATTCAAAACGATATTCTGGAGATCGTGTACTGGCTCGCCCATTCAAACTATGAGATCAACTTCCGAGCTGACCAAAGAATATCGGAACGGGTGATTTTTCCGGTATCGGAAAACGAAAGTAGAGGCATTGAAGATGCTCGATTCGTCCGATTTGTAGGCGATAATGGCGAGGCGACCTATTATGCGACCTATACGGCCTTTAACGGCTTCAATATCTTACCGCAACTGATCGAAACTCGGGATTTCATCAAATTCCATATTGCCACCCTCAATGGCAAGGCAGTGCAAAACAAGGGCATGGCCCTGTTTCCACGCAAGATCAACGGCAAGTATGCCATGCTCTCGCGCCAAGATGGGGAAAACAACTACCTGATGTTAACGGACAACATCCACTTTTGGCATGAGCAGAAACTCATCCAAGAGCCTCTCCAAGCTTGGGAGTTCTTTCAAATTGGCAATTGTGGTTCGCCGCTGGAAACGGAAAAGGGCTGGTTGGTACTCACTCATGGTGTTGGGCCTATGCGTCAATACAGCATTGGAGCTATCTTACTGGATTTAGAAAACCCGTCCAAGATAATTGGCCGTCTTCAAGAACCTTTACTGACTCCCCACGAAACCGAGCGAGAAGGCTATGTTCCCAATGTCGTTTATACCTGCGGAGCAATGATTCATCATGGCGAGTTGGTCATTCCTTATGCGATGTCTGATTTGATGTCGGGCATTGCAACGGTTAAGGTGCCGGAATTGCTCGATGCGATGACGTGAGTTTTTTCTGAATGGTAACGGATTTTGAGGATACCAGAAATAATGGGGCTATCATCGTTATACATAAGTTGAAATGGAGGAATTGTAGGGTGGGTAGAGCTTCGCTGCACCCACCAAAATAAACCGAAATGGTCGATCACCCTACGAAGAACCATTTAAATACAAATACTTAAATACTTGTGTATAACGATGAAACGTGGACATTTGGGAACGTTCAAACGATTGATTGAGTACATTGAGAAATAAACAAATTAAAGAAAATCCATCGCTCAATTATACGTCTTGTTCGGGATCGTAAAAAGGCACTTGAGCTGGTTCACAAACATTTTGCAACGATTGATCCGATGTCACCATAATGACTTTATCTAAGGGTAATTTTTTAACAATGGCTAAATGTAACGCATCATTTGAACTAATGGCGAATTTGGCGTGTTCCAATAAAATCGTTTCGGCTAATCGAAACACATTATCGGGTAATTCAACCATTTCAAAAGGACGAGTGGTTGTATTTATGCCTATATCTTTTCTTAAGTGAGTTGTGATAGTACGCAGGGTCTTTTTGTGTACTACGTGCTGACGAAAAAGAGCAGTTACCTTACCAACCAATTCCAATGAAGTCATGGGTGATATTAAAATGGGAACCGGTGAATTGGCGACTAAACGACGTATCCGTAAAATGCCTTTTTCTTCCGAAAACTGTTTTAGCAACGGATTATAGTATTTTAATAACGCATTAGTATCAAAGTAATATCTTTGTTCAGCAAGATGATTCATGGGGTGACGTTTCTCCTTAGCTTGGTACGGTGGAGACTAAACGTCGGATTTCTTCAGGAGGAATACCTTCGGCTAATTCTTTGGTTCTGGCAAACACGCTGGCTAATAATGCCGATGGATTTAAACTAGATTTATCAAACCAATCAAAAACATGGGCCTTGATAGCTGCCACGGCATCAGCCCGATTGCCATGTCCGGTTAAAATAATCATGTCTGTATTGATACCTTCTTGATCTGCCTGACGCACGACTTCAATCCCATTCATTTTCGGTATTTTAATTTCTACCAGGGCAACATCAAATTCATCCGCACGGAGTTTTTCAAGCCCAGTAATGCCATCAGATGCCGTATCTACAATAAAGCCTTGTTGGGTAAAATAATCTTGAAATGTCGTCAAGATATTGTTGTCATCATCTACAATTAACAGTTTATATTTTCGTTCCATAGTTATTTATCCTATAGTTCATTCACAACGGTTTATTCAAGTGGCTTTGTACACTGGTTAATAAGTGCTGTACTCGTTTACGTTCAGTGCTTTCATCACCCAAGTGATACATATACATGACACCGGCACCAACGCCAACAGCCAATAATCCTACGCCGGTGGCACTGACACCCGTTAAAACCAATGTCCCAGCGGCAACTCCGCCACCACCAGCCGCCAATGTCCCACCACCAAGCAAGGCTAAAGTTGCATTAGCCGCTGCTGCACCTGATAGACCAGCAATGGCTGTCCCGGTACTCGCAGTTGCTCCAATCATGCCAGCGATACTGGTAGCAAATGCAACGGCAGTTCCACCACCTAAAGCGGCACCACCCAAAGCCCATGCACCATAAGAGGCGACACTAGACACCATGTTTCTATTAGCAGTTTTGAAATCACCATAACCTAACAAATAGGCACCATACGAAAACACAACGCCACCAACGACACCACCACCAATACCTCCTAATAATGCCGCAGTGGTTCTTTTAGCCACTAAAGTGGATAATAATTGAGATTGGCTATTCATCAATGAACGCTGGATAAGTGTTCCAGAAAATGCACCTGCATAACCACTGACTCCTCCAAGAGCCGTGACATTTCCTACTTGTTGCCAGTCAACAGGCTGTCCTGAAGATAATTGACTCAACAATTCAAAAGCCCCTATAATTCCAGCACCGGCTAATCCCGCTGTCATGCCAGCTTGATGGGCTATTTTGACAGTAGAAGGAAGGGCTAATTTGCCATAAAGCGTTTCTACTGTAGTTCCTTTAGGAGCACCAAGTACATGTTTAGTACGGGAAACTTGTACCACTAACCGTCCTTCTTTGTAAGCTTTGATAACTTCTTTAGCCGCTTGCTTTTGAGCTTGACTAGCGGTAGGACTACTTAAAGTGCGTTTAGCTACTTCAACAGAATATTTTCCAGTACCTTGGGTATACCCATAATACTGTTTTAAAGGACTCCCTCCCCCTTTTGCCTCAACAACCACAATTTGTTTGCCAGAGCGGTAAACTTGATCAAACCCTTTTCCCTGCCCCGGTTTTCCTTGAAACAGTGGCTCGAAATTCATACGGCGTGCATATTGACGGGCACCAGCATCACCGATTTTCTCGATTGAAACCGCTTTTCCTTTGATGTTACCCGTTTCCATCAATTTTAAATATTCGCTACGTCGATTGGGAACATTAAAATTGACTCCCTTGCTATTACTCACTTGAGAATAGAGTTGTGTCGTCTGCATTGACTGCACTAACGAGTTAGAAGTAGTTGGAACAATAAATCCCGTTACTGCTGAAATGCCAAAAACACTCGCTTCCGTTTTAGAAATAAACGGATTTTCATAAGGTTGCACATCTGCAACCGCGCTACTAGATAAGAAACAAAGGCACAATAGCGTACCCAAATAAGTTTTCATCATCACACCTCCATAAAGTTACGTCATTTCCAAAGCTAAATTTCCAAAGCTAAAGCTTTGGACTCCAAGCTAGGAGTTTTGGAGTCCAAAGCTTTAGCTTTGGTTTTTGATTTGGAGTCCAAAGCTTTAGCTTTGGTTTTTGATTGAAAGAAAACCACTTAAAAATCGGACAAAGGCTTTTTATCCATCAAAGCCATTTTTGAGGAAAGCGGAATTTTCTGATCATCGCGCAATTCCGCATAAAATTTTTGAAAGGCTTCATTATAAGCCGTTTGCGCTGAGGTAGAAAGGTAGCGAATATCTATCCTACCAAGAGAGATGATTATACCAGAATAAACACGATCTTCATCAGTACCCGTTCCTAATTCATCCTGATAATTATTGTAAAAATTGGTTATTTTCCTAATCGCCCATCGTTCATATTTGCGAGTTTGCTTTGCTTGCCAGTTTGCAATATTTGTATTAACTCTTCCCATCCAAGCTTGAGCTTTTTCAAGCACTTCGACTGAAGACAATTTATTCGCTTTTTCAGCAAGCAGTTGTCGAAATTGGAGCAGTTGTTCGATAGCCTCTTGAGCTTTAATTCGTGTTTCAAATTTTTTAATTGGCTCAAATGCTTGCTCAATTTCATGCCAAACCGTCTCAGATTGCTGTTTAGCAATTTCCTGTTTGGCTTGCTCTAATTGTTCGGAGAGCGTGGCTATTTGCGTTTTGGCCATTTTCATCTTTGGCGCGACTAAAACCAATTGACGAATAATGGATTCTGCCGAAGTCAGATAATATAAAACAAAATCAGATTGTGCCGGCTCATTTTTAGCGTTCTCAATAAATTGCGTCGCTTGTTGCGCGAGTGTCGAGAGAGTATTAGCAGCTTGAATCGTTGCCAATTGTCGTTCAAACGTCGCTATGGTGTTTTCCAATTGCGTTATTTGAGGAGCGATTTTTGAGGAGTCATTCTGTTTGACAACATTAGCATCAAGTGATTGTAACGCAAATAGATTGTCTTTTAACGCCTCCACATGCGACGTTATTTCATCTGAATTGCTAGCGGATGGATTGTGGGCAAGCAATTCGTCACTTTGACTCAGCAATGTTTTGACCAATTGGGCCGTTTCAGTCTGAGTGATCTGAGTGATTTTATCAACGATTGACTGTTTCAATTGCGCGATATCAGTCAAGGCCTGTTGCAATTTCTCAATGTCTTGAACCGGAACATAGAGTGCCTGAGTACGCATGAAAGTATTCATATCGCCTAATACATTAAGGGCCATCTCATAATCACCATTATCAACACGCTTCTGACAATAATCCAACACGTTTTGTTGATAACGATTAATTTTAGCCCAATTACCCGGTTCTTGACTGATGCCATTACTAAAATATAGCCCCGCATTCGCCAAATCGCCTTGTTTGAGCAAAGCTTCGGCTTTCACAAATGCCTGATCGGTTTTGGGCCCTTGGCGATTTTTAGCCCTGACTTCGATGCCAGTTTTTTTAGCCAATTCTTGTTCAAGATGTTGAACATCCAGTTGCAAGTCATCTAGCGATGCTGCAAAATTGTCGATGGTTGCGATATTGTTACTGGCTTTGCCAGCATAAAACGCCATAACACTACCCATGCTAAAAATAATGACAAATATCAAAATGGTTTTTCTATTCATTGTTGATTGTATACCTCCAATTAGACTACAAGATCGATAAATTGGTTTTTATTTGCCTTAACGAATTGGCCTTGATGATTCTACAACATTCTGGCATATTATTGCAAACCTCAATAAATTCAACAAGTGCAGGGTAAACGCCATTAAGTTAATGGCAGTCACCCTATGCTTGCTAAGTGGCTTTCAAAAATACCATTTGGCCCTCTCCCTAACCCTTTCCCTACGGGCGAGGGGACTCCTTCTGGAGAGGGTTGAGGAGAGTTATTTGTTCGGTATCCAACGCTCCAGCGTTGAAATCCCTCTATAAGGTACACACAATGTTAATTTCCAACGTCAATTCAGGAATAAGCATCAAAATGCAAGCGTGATAAAAATCTAACCAAACCGATCGAAAAATTTCACGGAGTTATCAATGATTGAGACATACTATATTGAGACAAGTATCCCAAGTTATTATTATGAAACACGTACCAATACTCAAATCAAAGCTATGCAAGAATGGACAAAACAATGGTGGAATTTACCCAAACAAGATTGTATTATCCAAATAGGTTTGCCGGTAATTGCAGAATTGTTAGAAGCCCCTCATCCTAAAAATGAAAATTGTTTAGGACTGATAGAAAACCTACCGGTATTAGAGTATACCGAAGAAATTGATGAAATCGTCACCGCATACATTAAACATAGAATTATGCCTAATGAAGCAATGGGAGATGCAGCACATCTTGCTTTTGCATCATTTTATAAATGTGACTTTTTGGTAACCTGGAATTGTAAACACATTGCTAACGCCAATAAATTTGACCATATAGCAAGAATTAACAGTATGTTAGGCTTATTTAATCCCAAACTTGTCACACCATTTCAACTACTATATAGAGGAGAGTAATTATGAATAAAGATATTGATGGTCTTGATTGGCTAAGAGAAATCAGAAAGAAAATCGCTAGTCAGTGTCATAATGATCCAAAAATGATGGGCGATTATTTTAGGCATATTCAAAAACAATATCAAGATAGAATTATAAAGAATTCCAATGTACAAAAAGCTTGAATTTTGGGCGGTCGAAGAGGGTTACGCAGTAGGTCGGGTTACGCTTCGCTAACCCGACCCATAAGCTTATTGATATAACCAAACGCGCATCAATGACAGCAACTTATCCGTATCAACCGGTTTAGCCAAATAATCATTGGCCCCGGCTTCAATACATTTAGCTTTGTCGCCTTTCATCGCTTTAGCCGTGAGAGCAATAATGGGAAGTTTGCGAAAGCGTAGTTGTTTTCTAATCGCTCGCATCGCCTCATAACCATCCATTTCTGGCATCATAATATCCATCAGCACCAAATCAATATCTCCATGTTTTTCTAATTTAGCAACCGCCTCATTACCCGTATTGGCGGCAATAATTTCCAGATCATGCTCTTCTAATACCGTCGCTAAAGCAAAGATATTTCGCATATCATCATCAACCACCAACACTTTCTTGTGTCTGAAAATAGCCGTCTTATCATGAACCATTCTTAGCATCTGACGCTGGTAAGCCGGCAAATGTGCTTCAACTTGATGGAGAAATAACGTCACCTCATCTAACAAACGCGCTTGTGATTTCACCATTTTGAGGGTTAAGTGATTTTTACACTGTTGTAAAATGTTCTCTTCTTGCTCTGTTAAATCCCGATCCGCATAAACAATGATTGGAATGTGGTTCATTGCTTTTTCTTGTTCCAGTTGTTCAAGAAATTTGAAATCACCTTCTGATTCAACATTAGCCTTTTCTCCCGTATTGGCATCTAGGATGATACAATCAAATTGGGATGAGCAAAGATTTTGATACGCTTCGTCACAATGGCTCACAGCAGATTTGACATGCTCACTTTCAACCAATCTGAGAATTTTTTGTTGCCGTTGTTGTTGATTTGCAATGACTAAAACCTGTTTCACCGTTTTTTGAATAAAGCTTTCAATCGAATTCAGCGCATCGTTCAATTCTTCCATATTCACCGGTTTCTGCAAATACCCAATCGCTCCCATCCGTTTAGCCGCTTGGCTATGATCATGAGCAGAAATAAAATGTACGGGAATGTGTCTGGTTTGCGGATTTTCTTTCAGCCTATCCATAACACTTTCACCATCCAATTGTGGCAAACTGACATCCAAAATAATGGCATGAGGGTGATATTGTTCGGCAACTTGTAAACCGGTTTTACCATCTTCAGCAATCAGGCATTTAAAGTTCTTTTCGCGGGCTAAATTGATCAGAAGGCGTAAAAATTTACGATCATCTTCAATAATCAACAGAGAATTGTCATCTGGTGTCAAAGAAGCTCTATCATCCTCAATATCGGGCAAAACCTCTAGCATCCGCATTCCTACCCCTTCTCCCAAACTAATAATGCTTTTCCCCTCTCCCTCTGGGAGATGGGTTGGGGAGAGGGCACTCTCGCTCTGGTTGTTGAGCTTATCGAAGCCTTGAGCCGGGGAAAGGGCCTCGTCCTGGTTGTTGAGCTTGTCGAAGCTTGGAGCTGGGGAAAGAACCTCGCCCTGGTTATTGAGCTTGTTAGAGGTAGGAGAAAAGGCAATCGTTTGCGGCAAACATAAAATAAAGCTACTACCCTTACCTTTTTCACTGCGTAGTTGAATTTCGCCACCAAGTAATCGTGCTAATTGCCGAGAAATAGATAATCCTAAGCCAGTGCCACCATAGCGACGACTCGTTGTACCATCCACCTGTTGGAACGCTTCAAAAATCAGCTTTTGTTTTTCTTGAGGAATACCAATACCAGTATCTGTCACATTGAAAGCGATAAAATCCTGCTCAACCCCATTTTGCGAAAGGGATTTATCAGTAACATATTGAATGTCTAGCTTAACTTCACCCTCAGTCGTAAATTTCAAGGCATTGGAAAGCAGATTATTAAGGATTTGTTGGAGCCGTTGCACATCGATATGCAGCATCGCTGGTATATCATCGGCAATATGAATGCGAAAAGCGACACCCTTTTCGTCAGCTAATGGGCGAAAATTATGATCAACCGTTTCCATCAAATCGACCAGCGATATTTTTTCAATATTCAGTTCCATTTTGCCGGCTTCGACTTTGGATAAATCCAAAATATCATTAATGAGCCTCAATAAATCGGAACCCGCACTATGAATAGTTTGGGCATATTCCAATTGTTTGGGACTCAAATTGCCATCTTTGTTATTAGATAATAATTGTGCCAAAATAAGCAAACTATTCAAAGGAGTACGTAATTCATGCGACATGTTAGCCAAAAATTCCGATTTATATTGGCTGGCTAATTCAACTTCTTCCGCTTTCGTTTTCAGAGTTCGTTGCGTTTCTTCCAACGCCAAGTTTTTTTGCACGATTTCGGATTTTTGTCGTTCCAGTTCACGAGTCCGTGTTTCAAGTTCATCATTATTATGACGCAATTCTTCAGATTGCGTTTGTAATTCTTCTTGTTGCGTTTGCAATTCTTCCGATTGGCTTTTTAATTCCTCATTGCTTTGTTGCATTTCCTGTTGTTGTTGCTTTAATTGTTCCGATTGAGTCTGAGTTTGTTCTAACAGGGCTTGCATTTGAGCACGCGATTCTGCCGTATTTAACGCAATGCCGATATTGGGCATCACTTGATGCAGAAAATCTTGTTGCATTTCAGTGATTGGTTCTGGAAAACCCAATTCAATCACACCTCGGATAATATCTTCATATAAAAATGGCAGCACTAACAGATATTGTGGAACATTTTCGTTTGCGCTGGCCTCAATGCTGAAGAAAATACTTTGTTTTTCTAAAGCGGCTTTACCGACCATGCCTTCTCCAAATTGATAGGTTATTGCTACATTTTTCTGTTGGATTTGCGTATAACTCGCTAATAGATTGAGGCGATAAGTTTGGCTGTGGCGATTGAGGTCTTCCACTAAATAAAATAAGCCAATTTTGGCTTCCAATCGGTTGGTAAGATAGGCAATGATATTTTTAGCCAACGTCATTAAATCTTGTTCACCACTCATTTGGTCATTGAGTTGCGTTTGCCCGGTTTTGTGCCAATCTTGCACGATATTGCGGGTGGTAGCTTCGGAGAGTTTGAAGGAGGCTGTTTCCAACGCCTCTTTTATCTGGATAAAATCACCTCGATATTCACCCATTGGCATAATTTCTTGCTGCCCTTCGGCTAAGCCGGTTGACACTTTAACTATATCATCAGTGACTTGTCTTAAATCGGATAATGCAACAGTGAGAGCGGTTTTGATTTCAATAAAATCGCCTTGATATTCTGCCTTGGGCGTAATTCGCAGATGGCCCTCGGCTAGTCCTTGGGAGACTTGCACAATATCGCCAATGACCGCTTTAAAGTAACGGGCCAACGCATCAAACGCTTGTCCAATTTCTCCCATTTCGTCTCGACGCTGAGTGATTTGCGTTAATAAGGTGTGATCGATGCCAGTCAATGTAGTATTGCCTTGCGTCAAAAATTTTGCGCCTTGAACAATTAAGGTTAAGGGTTTGTTGATTAAGCGAGCCAGCAGAAAGGCGATGAATAAGCCAATAATAACGGCCCCAATGCTGGTAGCGATAATGATTAATTGCGTTTTTTGGACGACAGTGTGTATGTTGGCTTGGGCAATGGTTTCGTTATTGAGGGCGTTGACATAAATTTGTTCTAACAATGTGCCAAGACGTTTTACAACCGTTTGCGTGTTATTGGTATAGGTGTCGATTTGGGTATTAATGGCGACTAATTGATCAAACTTTATCTGATATTGGTCAACGAGGGTTAACTGTTCTTCTTTGACAGCATCACTCAAATTAGTCATCGCTAGATGATTTTTAAATTCAATGACCGTTTCATGTAGACGGATGATATATTGATTCTCCTTATGTAATAGATAATCCTTTTCATAACGGCGCATCATCAGCATATTGATCATTAATTGATCCTGATTGTGCGCGTTGATGGCCTCTTCAATCGCACGGACACTCTCACGAAATTGTCCGATTAATCCAGAATCTTTAAAACCGCGTTGTTGCACCAAATTGACTATTTGGAGGAATATGCCTTCGTATTCTGCCAGCCCTTGTTTGATAGCCTTAAAAGGCGTAGTCAGTTCTTGGGAGGCTTCGGCTGGTTGAACTTTTTCTTGGGCCTCCAATTGTTGGATTTTTTCTATAGCGTTGAGGATGGTGAACAAATTCTTTTGGACTTGGGCCACATATTGAGTACGGGCCTTTTCAAAACCCAGTTCGGTGTAGGATAAAAGATAATCTTTTTCACTACGTTGTGCGATAAGCATGGCACTTTGGCTTTGCAAACTTAATTTGGCAATTTGGCCTTCAACTTCGATAAGTTGATTGATGGTAGTTTGCACTTGTTTTTGGTTGTGCAAGGCGATGATACTCACACTAATGGTCAGTGAAATCATCACTAAAAATACGCTTATTAGCTTATTTCGTATCCGAATATGATTGAACCATTTAAACATAATTGTGAATTGCGAATTGTGAATTGTGAATGAATATAGGACTGATAAACTTATACTCCAAACGTTCAAGATTTCGGATTTTATACCAGCCATGTTTTTAACACATGGCCGATATTGCAGGCGATTTAGTCTATTTTCATCATCCGAAAACTTGAACGTTTGGAGTATAGCGTTTCCCGTTTGCAGTCCTCCCCCATCCTTATGAAAGGAGGGGAGCGAGGGGTGGTTGTCCTTAACTAAATCGGGAAACGCTATATATGTATACTGCACGCGGGCATAAACTGAACTTTTCTATTGAGGAAGGTGGGCAAGAAAAGACTTTGCCGGCCCCCTACATAAAAGTTTAAGTTATGCCCGCGTGCAGTATATAACGATGAAACTCAAATCCCGTTCTATCTAAGTTTCCCAACCTTGCCGCTTACGATAGAGTGTTGATGGGCTTACATCAAGTAATGCGGCTGCCTTAGAAACACTACCCTCACAAAATTCAATGGCTTTTTCAATTGCGTCTTTTTCTACTTCCCAAAGGGGAAGAATTGTATCAGGTTTGAGCGAAACGGCTTTTGAAGGCATTTCTTCTTTTGAATGAGATGAAGAATTAATGACTCCGGTTGGAATCATCATGTTTTTTTGGATAGTATTGGTCAAATTTGTCATTTTTGACGATAATTTTCGATTTAATGGAGCCGGCAACATCTTTGATGTTACCTCTTTACCTTCATGAAGCACAACAATATTACGAATGACATTTTCTAATTGCCGCACATTACCAGGCCAATGATAATGAAGTAATATGTTTTCAGTTTCCGGCGAAAAACCAGTAAATGACTTCTTTTCCTCCAAACTATATTTTTTAAGAAAATATTCACTAATCAATAAAATGTCTTCTCCTCGTTCACGAAGGGAAGGTAATGATATAGGAATGACATGTAAACGATAATAAAGGTCTTCACGAAATCTCCCTTCTTGGACATCAATTAAAGGATCACGATTGGTAGCGCAAATAAAACGGACATCAACATTTTGTGGTTTATTACTTCCTACTTTCTGAACAACGCCAGTTTGTATAAAGCGCAATAACTTTGTTTGTAAATCAAAATCCATATCACCGATCTCATCCAAAAACAGCGTACCACCATCAGCTTGAAATGCAGCTCCCTGACGATCAATTACCGCGCCAGTAAATGCTCCCTTAACATGACCAAAAATTTCACTTTCCATAAGTTCTTTTGGAATGGCCGCACAGTTAAGCGTCACTAACGGTTTGTCCCAACGTGGACTCTGTTTATGTATGGCTTCTGCACAAAGCTCTTTGCCCGTACCACTTTCCCCAGTAATAAAAACGGTTGCCTTACTGGAAGCCGCACTCTCAATAATATGGTAAACCGCTTGCATTGGCGTAGAAGAACCAATAAAATTATAATATTGTTTACGCTTAAGTTTTTTATAATGTTCGACTTCTTTTTTGTAATTATCGACCTCTTTCTCAAGCTGCCGTCGGCGTAAAGCACTGCGTATAGTCACTATAAGTCGTTGACCATCAAAAGGTTTTTCAATAAAATCGACTGCTTTATAACGCATCGCTGCAACTGCCACGTCAACCGAGCCTTGTGCAGTGACAACGACGACTAAACAGGGTAATTGGTGTTCATTAATATACTTTAAAATATCAATCCCATTCATATCGGGTAAACCAAGATCAAGCAAAATGACATCAGGCACTTGTTTTTGGATAGCGGCTAATGCTTCTGTCCCAGTTTCTACATACGTGGTATAACAAGGTTCCTCATGCAAATATTCTTCGTATACCACTACCAATGTGGCATCATCTTCAACAACCAGTAAAGTCATTTTTTGATTAGATTTCATAATGGATAATTGGTAATAGGTAATGGGTAATTGGTAATGGATATAGCGTTTTCGAGTTTATTGTGTTACAGCGTTTTCGAGTTAATATTTTAATTATCAATTAGTTTAAGAATATTAAATGTATTTTACTCAATAGGGAATTGCTATAATTGGTAATTGGATATAGGAGGATAATTAAAAGTGCGGGATATTGCTAATTTTTGATCTCCAAAATAAATTTTGGATACCATCATACGGTTTAGGGAGACAGCAATCAATAACATACATGAAATAAGTCGTTTGAAATAAAGATTTCTACATAAGCTAGATCGAAAAGAAATAGTATTTGTTGATATAGTTATTTTCAACCGGGCGAATACGCAGGTTCTCCCTTACAGGCGTGATGTAGGGGCGAACTTGCGTGTTCGCCCTAAAATTATTTTTCTGAACATCTATAGTGCGTAAGTTATTTTCTGCTATACTGCACACGGGCATAACTTAAACTTTTATGTAGGGTGGACAAAGTCTTTTCTTGCCCACCTTCCTCAAGAGAAAAGTTCAGTTTATGCCCGCGTGCAGTATACGTCTCTTATTTGGAATCCAAATTATTTTGGATAGACGAAACGCACTTCAATGAAAATTTTCAAAATTTTGAAATAAAAAAGAGAACCGTATTAAAAAGGTAATAAGGTAATATAGATTATTCATTCACCCTTCATCATTTCCAATCCTCAATCAGCAATATTTATAAAATGCTTTGTAAGCTTTATAAGTATGGTAAAGATCAACTTTTGAGGCGATTTCAAAAGGGGAGTGCATGGAAAGTATCGGCGTACCACAATCTAAAACATCCATTCCATATTCTGCAATAAACATGGCAATCGTGCCACCACCACCTTGATCAACTTTACCAAGCTCAGCACTTTGCCAAAGTACCTTGTCTTTATTGAAGGCACGTCGACATTCAGCCACAAATTCAGCATGGGCTTCATTAGAGTTGCTCTTACCAGCGGAACCGGTGAATTTAGTCAAACATACACCATAACCGATTTTACCACTATTTCTTTTTTCAGTAACACCAGCCCACTCTGGATCAATACCCACATTGACATCAGCAGACAAAAATTTGGAATTTTCAAGGGCCTTTATCAATGTATTATAATCACCTTTGCCATAATGCTGTAAAATATTATTAACCGCCCTTTCCAGTAGATTTGAATTAGCACCAGCATTACCTTTTGAACCGATTTCCTCCTTATCAAAGAACATCATAAGAAGATTTTTTTTAGACAGCTTAGTATCAAGCAATGCCTGCATACCGGCATAGGAACAAATCCGATCATCGTGTCCATATCCGCCCACAAAACTCCGATCAAAACCAACATCACGCGCTTTGCCTGCGGGTACCAATTGCAATTCAGCACTAATAAAATCTTCTTCCTTGATACCATACTTGTCATGAAGATGACTGAGAATAGCTACTTTGAGCGCTTCTTTTTCCTTTTTGAATTGATAGGGAATTGAGCCGACCAGGATATTAAGATTTTCACCTTCAATAACGGTTCTGGCACTTTTAGCCATTTGATTTTTGGCCAAGTGAGGAAGGAGATCATTGATAGTAAATACCGGATCGTCTTCATGTTCACCAATCACCACATCAACTTGAGTACCATTTTCCAACACAATGACACCATGCAAAGCCAATGGTCTAGTAACCCATTGATATTTTTTGATACTACCATAATAATGGGTTTTCATATAAGCCATATTTTCAGCTTCATACAGTGGCATACCTTTCAGATCGATTCTCGGTGAATCAATGTGTGAACCAATCATCAGAAAACCGTCAGCAAAATGTTCAGGATCATTGATAAAAGCTAATGCTCCCGTCACTTGATCAAAATTGAGGAACAACTTTCTCTCTTGAACTTTCGCATTGTCCAGATTAACATAGCCAAAATCAGCGGCATATTTCTCCACGTATTTCAGAACTTTTCGTTCGGTTTTACCGTTATTCAGAAAGTGTTTGTATTTCTCTGCCAGTTCAAATATGGTATTTTTTTCACGGGTAGTAATACCCTCCCAGCCATTCTTCTTTTTGTAAAGCAATTTTTCAGAAAGTTGTTGAAATTGAGATTTTTTATCTTTGGTATCTGTTGCCATTTTATTCTCTATGATGATTAAAAATTAATTTTCAAAGCTAAAGCTTTGGATTCCAACCTAAAGCTAAAGCTTTGTATTCCAAAAGTACGCTGGAGTTCAAAGCTTTAGCTTTGGAAATGAGCGTCGGGATTGGTATGGGAGCCGATAAAATGAAGCGTATCCACGAAAAATATTGAAAATTAAGTGGATTAGCAAAGCTTTATCCACCCTACAATATTTCTTAACTTAAATGGCAGTGGAACGTAAATTTTAAGACTATATTGGCTATGAGCTAAAGCTCATGGTTGAAAGCTCAAGTCCCCTACTAAAAGGGGACTCGCTCAAGAATGTGGTTAGTCGCCCGACTTGAGCTTTTATACTCCTCCAGAAAAGTTTTATTCCTGGTAAAAACCTGGTAGGTTTAGCACGAAACTTTTCTGGACAACTATAGCAGCCTGAACTTTAGCTCATGGCAGAATGGTATGAAAATTTTAGTTTTCCTCATTAAACAATTCTTCTTCTGCTTCGGGATGAATGACTTCTATCCTATCAACTTTTTGAAAACCTCGTGGTAATTTTTGTCCGCGCCGACTCCGTTCCATTGTATAAGCTTCAATATCACGTTCTTTGAGAGTTAGATGTCGTTTACCCACATATAATGTCAAAATATCAATTTCTGGGTTTAATAATGTCAGAGCAACAACAGATTCTTTATCTTTTTTACTTTTGGCTGGAATACCTAAGAGTTTTACCCCTTTACCTTTAGGTAAACGAGGTAATTCCGAGACGGGTACGATAGATAAATATCCCGCACTGGTAACAACCGCATAATATTTTGTTTCTGGATCAGCAATTGGTAAGGGGCGTAAAATATTTGCGTCTGGAGGCAACGTTAATATGGCTTTACCCGCTTTATTTTTGGTATATAAATCCTCTAAATTAATCAGAAATCCATAACCAGCATCTGACGCTAATAAGAAAGAAACTTCAGCATCACCTAACAAAACATGCACAAAACCAATACCATTAGGCGGTGTAAAGCGTCCAGCAAGTGGTTCTCCTTGTCCGCGTGCTGAAGGTAGGGTGTGGGCTGGTACAGAGTAACAGCGTCCAGTCGCATCCAAAAAGACCACTTGTTGATTTGTAGAACCTTGATAAGCATCTAAAAATTCATCACCAGCGCGATAATTTAAACTGGTTGGTTCAACTTCATGACCTTTGGCCGCTCGTACCCAACCTTTAGCAGATAAAATAACAGTAATCGGATCAGAAGAGACATAAGTTGTTTCATCAAAAGCTTGTGCTTGTTCTCGTTTTACTAGCGGCGAATGACGTGAATCACCATATTTTTTAGCATCTGCTTTAATTTCTTTTATTATCAAATTATTAAGTTTTTTATCAGATGTTAAGATTTCTGCGAGAATATGGCCTTCTTTTGAGAGTTCCTGTTGTTCACCATCAATTTTTACTTCTTCCAATTTGGCGATCTGACGCAGCCGTAATTCTAAAATGGCCTCGGTTTGTGTTTCACTGAGTCCAAACTTTGTCATCAGCACCGGCTTTGGCTTATCTTCATCACGGATTATGGTAATCACTTCTTCTATATTGAGATACGCAATCAACAAGCCTTCGAGAATATGCAAGCGTTTGTTAATTTTATCAAGGCGATATTGCAAGCGACGACGCACAGTTTGCAGGCGATATTCTAACCATTCCGATAGCAGCGTTTTCAGATTTTTGACTTGAGGACGACCATCAAGTCCAATCATATTGAGATTAACGCGATAGCTACGTTCTAAATCGGTAGTGGCAAATAAATGGGTCATTACACTGTCAAGATCAACGCGATTAGAACGTGGAACAATAACGAGACGGACCGGATTTTCATGATCAGATTCATCGCGTATATCTTCTATCATCGGCAATTTTTTGGCCGTCATTTGGGCCGCAATTTGGGTAATGATTTTACTGCCAGATGTTTGATGTGGTAATGCGGTAATAACAAGATCGCCATTTTCACTAAGATAGGTGGCTCGCATCCGAATGGAACCATTACCGGTTTCATAGAGTTTTAATAAATCAGCCGCTGGGGTAATGATTTCTGCTTCTGTTGGATAATCGGGTGCCGGTATCAAAGTGCATAAATCGGCAACGCTGGCATTAGGATGTTTTAACAGGTGAATACACGCATTAGCAACTTCCTCTAAATTATGTGGTGGAATATCGGTTGCCATACCAACTGCAATACCCATTGTGCCATTGAGCAGTATATTAGGTAAACGGGCCGGGAATAAAGTCGGTTCTTCCAACGTTGCGTCAAAATTAAGTTGCCAATTAACAGTACCTTGTCCTAATTCAGTTAATAGTAAATCTGAAAAATAGGCTAAACGTGCTTCAGTATAACGCATCGCAGCAAAGGATTTGGGATCGTCAATAGAACCCCAATTACCTTGTCCATCAATTAATGGATAACGATAAGAAAATGGTTGGGCCATCAGTACCATAGCTTCATAACACGCCATGTCGCCGTGTGGATGGAAACGCCCCAGCGCGTCTCCCACAGTACGAGCCGATTTTTTATATTTGCTACCGGCTTTAAGTCCTAAGTCTGACATCGAATAAATAATGCGCCGCTGTACTGGTTTTAAACCATCGCCAATATGTGGTAAAGCACGATCTAAAATGACATACATGGCATAGTCAAGATAGGCTTTTTCGGTAAATTGGTGTAGTGGTTGGCGTTCTATTTCTTCAGTGGCAAATTCAGCATCCATAATTACTCTATTAATTTTAGATTTAAAAATACTATTGGCGAATAGCAAAATAAGAAGTTAAACAAACAAATTATAGCGATATTCCTTGGAAAATATTGAGAGAAGAAAATATGGTAACGTTTAATTTTATTTAGAATCTTTTGTAAAATTCTCCCAAAAAAAATTTTAGGACTTATGCACTTAAACTTAATTTTTCAATAAATACTATTTCTTTAAGAAATAGTATTTGTATTGTATTTCCATAAAAAATAAATTAATTTATAATTTTTAGTGCGTAATAATTTTTTTTATTATAACCTACATTTCACAGTTGCAAAATAAAAATAAATTAAAATAACTCATGTTACGCATAGTGTTTTAAAAATGGGTATTTCAAACGGAGCGAAGTGGAGATCAATGTACCAATGGAGATTTTATCAGTATGGTTCAAAAATAATGAATGAGGGATATCGTACTGACGTTCTTCGCTGTGCTTTGTTTTTTTTAGCGCAAAGCCCAGCGAAGAACGCCAAACAGTCCAAAAAGTATTAGAACTTATGCTTTGGTACTTAACAAAAACAATTTTATTCAGAAATTTATACTCAAATTATTATTTCATTCACACTGTCAAACTTGAGATAATTAAAATCTTTAGGTTCTTCGTTACCTCTCTTAATTTTGCTTGCTCCCACTTGAATAAAATCAATCCCCGCATCTCTAGCTGCAAGATAATCACTGGTAGAATTACCAATATAAACAGATTCTTTCAATCCAATCTTAAGCCTTTTTACACAGTCTAAAATCGGTTCAGGACTCGGTTTTTCAGCGATTAATTGCCCTTGAGTGTTTTGACTTCCCATACTAATTATAAAATCTGCTTCAATAAATTGGCCCATTAATTGATTGATATTGTTCAAGGTATAAAGGGCTTCATCAGTGGGGCGGCTCGTGACAATCGCCATCTTGACATCAAGTTGTTCAAGTGTAGGAAAAAAGTTATCGTGGTACATTTTAGCTTCAGCAGTATCAATCAAACCTTGTCCATTAAAAGGCGGATTACCAAGGTAAATCGCTTGAAAAAAATCTTTAATTTTTAGATATTCTATAGTTTGTGGATTGATGGTATCAATTTGTTGATTGGTCAAAATCGCTTCCCATTGTTCAAGAGAAAATTGTTTGATTAACTGGATTAAAATCCAACTCACATTCCAATCATTATTAACACCATAAGCAATGCCATGAGTTCGTACTACATTAAGGTGTTCATCATTCACATCGCTTGAAGTGAAATGTTTTACTGTTTTCCTGATGGCTTCATCGTAAGATTTGGAGGTATCAATTAAGGTATCATCGACATCGAAGATGAGAGCTTGATAAGTTTTATGGTTGATTTTTATTGACATAATATTTTCAGAGTGCAGCGTTTGTGGTTCCTTTTTAAACCGGCAAACCACAAATAGATTATCTACCTTTGCCTTGATTGACTATTCTTCTCAGTCCATCTCGAAACTGTTGAAAACTGGTTGAACGATTATTTTCAATCGCTATATGAGGTGCAACTTGTTGTGCAAATTCTATTTTAAATAAACCTTGATAACCATGATCTTTGAGTAATTTATCCAAGGTTTCCCAAGTACCTCCTTTTATCGCATCGGGATCACGGAATTTTTGTTGCTTGTCTAATTTGGCGGGAATTTTTGGAAATTCAATCCGAATAGCTGGAATATCGCCTAAAAACCAAGCTTCTAATTCTTCAATTGCAATTCGATGTAAGATAACATCACCTTTTTTCTGCCTAATCACTTGACTTGCTGTACACAATTTTTGTTTAAGTTGTTTGCAATCGTCATTGTCTCTATCTACTAAAACCACAATCCGCCAATCATCTGGCAAAAAATTCGCGTAAGCTTGCATTCGCTTGACTAATCGTTTCAACAATTTTTTCTTACCTTGAAAATTATGGATAGCAAAGGTATGTTGAGAACCAATGATTTTAGGAACCAATATTTTAAGGGCTATTTCCATTGACGGTTCTTCGACTAAAAATTCGATGTGCATGACAATCACCTAATAGGGTAATCCCTTTAAATAACCTTCAGACCATAAATCACCTAATTCTTCTTCATTTTCAATGAAATTCTTTGCATAAGGTATTTCATCAGCGCGTGTGATAGTGGCATAACCGTCGTCTTCGCGCTGAAAAATCCAAAGGGATTTTGCGTCTTTAATGGTATTCACGAAAAAAGGCGAATGCGTCGAAACAAATACTTGAGATGTTTGTGAATAGAGACTTAATTCTTCACTTAACGGTTCAAGTAATTTATGATGGAGTCCATTTTCAGGTTCTTCAATGCAAAGCAGTTGTGGTGGTTTAGGATCATTGAGCAGAATTAAATAGGCTAAGAGTTTTAAGGTACCATCAGAGGCAAAGCGGGCTAAAAATGGTTGACTAAAGGGTTTATCTTTAAATAATAATGCCAATCGGCCATCAATGGTTGGTTCCGAATCAACCCGTTCTAATTTAGGAACACGCTCTGCTAACCGTTGCAAAATGGTTTGTAGAATGTCGGGATGTTCATCGGCTAAGTATTGCACCACATTGGCGATATTATCGCCTTCACGCAACAGATGTTCTGCGGCTCCGGCTATCGCTAATTGACGTGCTTGATCGGGTATAAAATAAGACAAAAACCAGCTTTCAATAAAACGTCTTAAACTAGCAACCCGCGGATTATCTGATAATTGCCCAATCGTTTTGAGGGCCAACGAGCTGGGATCATCCATTTCATAATGAATCCTGTTATCATTTTTTTCAGGTGCGTTTCCACTAATGACTTCACCACTGCCATTGGTAAAATTTAAAAATGCAAATGGTTGTCCAGGTTGTGCTTTTCGTTGCCATGTTAAAGTTTCCCTAGACACAATTGGCGTATTTTTTTCTTGGCTAATGGCTAGCGTATAGGTCATAATGGGTTGTTTCGCCCGTTCTCGATATTTAATAATAATTTCAATTTCTTGTGTTTTAGCATTGCGAGAAATGACTTCTTGAAAACGGCCCCGACTGTCTAAGGCTTTACGCACATTAGTCGTCAAACAGTCGGACAAAAAACCAATCACATCAAAAAAGGTGGTTTTGCCACTACCATTGGGCCCTAAAAAAACGGAAAAAGGTTGAATTCCCTTTAATGTTACATTTCGTAACACACGATAATTTTTAATCGAAATTTCTTCAATGGTTGCCATAATGTTATTGCCTTTCATAATGAATAATACTGGAGTCATTTCCAACGAGGATGTTGGGAACGAATAAATCAGGCGATTGCGCCATTCGGTGTAGGGGTCGGATGCTTTTTTAAGAATATTAGTTAAATATTTCAATAAATTGAAAAGGTAACGCGATACGAAGCGGCACTTTTTTCTTGCCGTTTTTATCGTATTTGCCTTGCCAAGTGAGTTCTGTCATTCTGTTTTCCTTTCTGGATGGATTAGTTTGGCATGAGTTTGCAAATAGTTAGCAATTTTATTTTTATCCACTTCACTTCTGGCTATAGAAAGCACAAAATCTGCTAAGTCATCGGGATTAGTTATAATTTTAATTCCATTGAGGTCTAAAAAAACTAAAGCTGCAAAAGTGCCTATACGTTTATTTCCATCTACAAATGGATGATTTTTGACAATATGAAATAAGTAAGCAGCAGCCATAGCATATAAGTCGGTATGAAGAAATTGTCCATCAAACGATGCTTTGGGCATGTTAAGTGCTGATTTTAATCTATTTATGTCCCGCGTTGTACTATACTTGTTTAGCATATCCTACTGTCATTGAGGGAGAAACCGGTGAAAGAAGAGGTTGGCTTAATGAGATTGATAGCGGCTTTGTTTGTATGGGAATATTGGCAATCAATAATTCCCGAAGTTCTTCCAAAATTTCTGGCGGTGGATTACCAGATAATCCAAAAGCAATCATGCGTTCAGCTTGTCGATAATCTTCAAAATTTAATGCCAGACTTGCTGCACTTCTGAATAAAACGGAACGGGTTGGCTCAATCTCATAATCATTTAATAACAGCATTGCGGCTTGACTTTCATATTCAAAAGCTTGAGAAGATAGTTGTTTGACATTTTCTAAATCACCTTGTATCCGCGCAACAAAGGCCGCTTGTGCAATTTTCATCGCTTTTTCATGTAATTCATTGACTTGTTCAGACTTTTTCATCTTTGTTTTACCTGTAATCTGGGTGTATTAAATTCTACTACGGTAATGTAAGCAGGCAATTTTAAACCATTACTTTGTTTAGTTTGGGCAACTTTTTGCCTGATTCTTTGGTTAATTTGGCTTTGCTCTCATACAGCAGCCGTTTGTGAAAAGAAATCACAAGTTTCACGGGTTAAATAAGAATCCATTTCTTTGAGAGAATAGACATCAATATGTTCAATTTTCAATGGTTTCTCCAGAATTTAATCTAATATGTACCTAATATACCGGGACTTTTCGTTTTCAACATTTCAAGTGTTTTCAGATAAAGTACCTCGTAAGGCAATAAATGGTTCTAAAGAACTTAAACGCAAGACTTTCCTTCGATAAGGGTTTGAATTTTTTCGCTTTCCTGTCAATTTAAGCTTCTCATTAGCGAAGCCGGTAGAGAAATAATGCCTTCATTGGAACTTTGAACGATTACCAAACCACACGCTCAGGATTCTTTATTTTCAAAATGAAGACTGATTATTTTAATCTACGAACTGTTTTATCATTAAATGTGTAGTAACTTATCCCCTGTGCAATTACACGGATAACTTTACCCATTCGCTTAGTTTTAGTATCAAATTCTGGGAGGCTGTATAATAACCTTAATGATTGTGGAATTTTAGAAGCGTGTATGTCAGAGAGGGTAAAACAAACAATACAAAAGTGACTATCTATCGCAACCTTTTTCCAAAAATCTCTTTCGTTAATGGTGACAAAAGTGGGTTGATATTGCTGCCTAAGTAATGTCGGGATAGCGTCATCTTTGATAACCGTGTTAGGACGCAAATCCATGATAAATTGGACGGTTCCCTGATACCATTTGGCTATTTCTAACTCAAGATTGCGTCCTAATAATTGTTCATCTAACACAATCATTTTGCCCTCTCTAATGCCGGTAATGTGTTCAGAAATTGATTGGTGACCAATATCATCGCTTCAAGAATCGCATCGCGTGAAACACGTCCACGATATCCTTTGATAACTTCATCAATGTTTTCGCCACTGGCTATTCTTTCCAAGGCTCCCGTAATTTCAATGCGTGTATATTTAAAGGTTGGTTGCCCTCCGCAAACGCCGATAGCTCGTACAATATTGTTACTGAGAGGATAATATTGATAGGTTTCACCGTTCATGATTTCGGTAATGAGTTGAGTCATCTATTTTTTCTCCTATTAAATGGAATGGCTACTTAGATGGGTGTTTTGTTGATATAAATAATGATCGTGGTTTTCCGCTAAATCGTCGATACCAGTTTCTATGGCATACTGTTCAATATTTGATAAAAATTCTTCCCAACTTTCTTGGGTTTCTGAAGGTTCTGTAACAGATAAAGATTGAGTTAAGAGCTTAATCATAAATTCATTCAAGTTAGGAATGGATTTTAAGCGATAGCCTAAAGTATCAGGTAATTCAATGGTTAATTGCATGTTTTTTTCCAGAAATTATTGAATGGTTGCCTCAAATTCAGTGTTTTCAGATAAAGTAGCTCGTAAGGCAAGACATGGTTCTAAAGAAGTTAAAAGCACAGTTTTTCTTCGATATATAAATAAATCATAGTTCTTATGACTTTTCTTCTTTTTTGAGTAGGCTAATTATTTCTTTGAGATAAGTAATTTCTTTGGCTTGTTGTTCATTGATAAGGCGAAGTTTTTCAATTTCTTGTTTTACATCTGATTCTAGTGTAGAGACATTAAAATTTGATAATACACTCTGATTGTTACAATTTTCGATAACATTAAATATATTTTTATCACTTAAACCAATCAAATCAGATAATTCTATTCCAAACAGATTCGCAATTTGTTGAAGTCTCGAAAAATTGATATCTGTTTTTCCTTGTTCAATTTTGGCGTATCCACTCACTGCCATTTCTAACTTTTCTGCCATATCTTCTTGGGACCAACCTTTAAACATTCGCATAAATTTAATTTTGTCGTAAAGTTCCATAAAATGATACTCATAGTGGTGCAAATAACTACTGTCAGTGAGTGGTTTCTTGATGGATTGTATATTATTCTATATTGCAGTTTTTAATTTTAAACACTTTATACAGATTTAATACAAATATAGGATTTTATTAATTTTATAAATATTTTAAATTGGTATAAAATCCATTAATTAAAAGAAAGTTGATAATGTCTGAACAAACTTCGTCCAAAAAAAATGAACTGTCATTGGTTACTTCTATTTTTGAATGGTTCCAAGGATTCTTTCAAAAAACCGGACAGATAACTGTAGTTCCAATTATGACATATGAGGAGGCGTTAAAGTATTTTATTCAAGAACGCCCTAAAAATAATCCTCAAATTAAAAAAGGTGCTATTTCTCGTCAAAAACATTCAAAAGGTTATCTTTTAGCATGGGCTTTTTTAGATCAGGATGAAGAATTGGTGTCTGATGATAATGGAAATCCCTATGGACGTCAACTAATAGCCCAAAAGCTAGATAAAGAACTAGCAGAAACTTTTGGTGATAGTGATTTAATCGTTGTTCAATGAAGGAGAAATTAAATGGACCCATTTACAATAGCAGGAGCAATTGCCCTTGGAAAGCTTATTTTCGGTGGAGCAGCAGTAATTAGCGTTGTGGGAACCCTTGTATATATCAGTCGTGTGAAAATAAAAATCTTAGTTAATTGGTTTATAACCATAAACCATTATAAAAAGAGTAGCAACCATGCTCTTTCTATCAAAAAGCAACTCCGTAGTGGTAAAAGGGTTATCGTACAAGGAATATTTGATTCGGATGGTGATTTTGTTAGTAAAAAAGCGGTTCGTACTATTGAATATGATTCCATGTCCTCTAAAGTGCAAAATTTGCATAGAGAAGGTATCGTAGAGTACACTTAAAAGGAACCACAAAATATGCCAAAAAAGCTTTTTGTACAAGGTCTTGATAACGTTCCTGAGCCTATAGCGGCAGTGTGCCGTTCTAGGCTTTTAAATGCTATGAATAAACTGCTTGAAGAAACCAAGCTTGAAAATATCAATGTCAGCATAACTACAAAGGAAGAAAATCAAGCTAATAACAATTCTGTTCAAGCAAAGAAAAAAGAGATTGACCCAACACCAGAAGATCGCGCTAAGCGATATAAAGCCGGTCAACCCCTATTTAGTTTTGAGCAATTAATCGTTTCTAAACAAGTCGAAGACGATTTGCTCCTTGCTGTTGATTTAATCCAACTGGAGCGAAAAATCTTCGATGAATGGGGACTGAGAAAAATAGAACCTTTCCCGCGTACTGCGCTCAATTTTCATGGCAAACCTGGTACTGGCAAAACGCTTGCAGCTCATGCGCTGGCTTCCAAAATTAATCATCCTATTTTAGTGGCGAGTTATGCTCAAATCGAAAGTATGTATCATGGTGAAGGTCCTAAAAATGTTGAAGCTATATTTTTAGCGGCTGAAACAGATAAGGCACTCTTGTTCATTGATGAAGCTGATTCTTTACTATCAAAACGCTTAACAAATGTCACCCAAGGTTCTGAACAAGCGATTAATTCGATGCGTAGTCAATTATTGATTTGTTTAGAGCGTTTTAAAGGTATCGTTATCTTCTCAACGAATTTGGTGACGAATTATGATAAAGCGTTTGAGACAAGAGTCCGCAATATTCATTTTCCCATGCCGGATGAAATCGGCAGACAAAAAATTTGGCAAAATCATCTGCCGCCAGAATTGCCACTGGCAAATGATGTATCTGTAGAAGAAATTGCCAAAATTGATGATGTTTGTGGCAGAGATATCAAAAATGCAGTTTTAGATGCAGCAATGCGGGCTGCTCGTCAAAGTAAAGAATCGATTGAATTGGGAGATTTCATTCAATCTATTGAACGGATTAAAGCGGCAAGAATTAAAGAGACTTCCGATTCAAAGCAAGAATTAACACCACCAGAAAAACAGGAAGTTAAAGAAAAAATTAAAGAACATCTCGCCAATAAGCCTGCCTCATAATTTCAATCCTTTCCTTTATTTTCCACTCTGAGACAAAATCTTCGAGGTTTTTAAAACCTCGAAGATTTCTAGCCAAAAAGATTCTTATTAAAAACTGTAAAACAATCATTTTGCCCTCTCTAAACTGGTTATGCACAATTTTTTTGTTATCACTAAGCCGCTTTTGCTAGAGGAATATTTTCGAGTACCACTGAGGGTAATGCGCCTTCACCAATCACGGTTTTAGCTTCAAGGATTTCAATACCAACTAATAATTCATTAACGCCGAGATTGAGAGTAATTTCATCTGTCAAACGCAAAGTACGGCATTCATGTTTACCTTCGACTAAACGAATATACAGGGCATCAATTTCTTCATCGTAACTAATTTTCATACGCTATCTCCTTAGAAATAAAATGTATAAACGGTAATTACCACAATTTCAGTAGTTGCATCCTTAATAACAGGTGCTACTTGTTTAATTTGATAAAACCGCCCTTGCCAATAATCATTATATTGAAAATTGGATCGACAAAGTAATCTACCATATTTTGCTGGTTCTTTAGAGCCTTCTCTAATAGCTTTACAAACTTCTGCTTGGTTAGTACCACGTTCAATACATTGTTCAAGTGCATGTTTTGTAAAACGTATAGGTTTCATTTGATTGAGTCCACTGATGAAAGTAGCATAAAATTCATAATAAAGTTAGACAATTTTTCTATCACATATTTCAGGTACCGTTTTATCTCTACAAAATTCTACTAATATTTGAGGACGTACTTGCCATTTCTCATTGTTATCTTGCATGAGCAAGCCTCTTTTTTCCAGTTCTCTTAATTCCCTTTTAAAGCTGGTTAAATTATTAGAGCGATTGATAATAGCCATAAACGCTTTACAAACATTGGGTGCTAAAGCAAGTAACGTTTTTTCCAACAAACTGATGGTTCTATCTAACAAAGCTTGTTGTAATTCTTTATCCAAATGTGGTTTAGGCGCATCCATAACCACTTCCGTTGCAACTCTTAAAAGTTCGGGATGCCCTCCAGCATATTGTTTGATAAATTGCTTGTCTTCAGAACTAAAACGCTGATGATTTTGGTTCAAAAAGTTTTCGATTTCTTCATCTGACAATGCCCCCAAAAAAACTTGATTTTGTTCCATGAAATTCAAGAAATCTGAACCACATTTGTTAAATGTTTTAGTATTTTCATGAAAGTTTTCTAATGCACAGTTCATGGTAACTACTAAAATCAATGGCACATTGATATCACTGCCAAATTCACGGAGCGTACCAAAAAATTCCGTATTCTTTAACGCTGGATATTTTAACAATTGTTCATATCTATCAATCAGTAAAACTAATTGTTGATCATTATCTGCTATTTTCCCAAAAAGCTCTTTAAGCGCAGACTTTTCAAAATGATTATCTCGACACTTTTCATAGTATTCAGACAAAATAGGATTGTCTTTCAAATCTAATAGTACTTTTTCCCAAAAATAGGCTTGAGTGCATTCTGAATTGAGTCGAAGATGATCAAAAAAAACAAAAACCCGTTTTTTTACATCGCTACCATAATTTTGCTTTGTCGATTCGCTGTGGAGATAATGTAAGATTGATGATTTTCCACTCTGAGGAGAGCCAATAATCACACTGGAGTGTCCGGTTAGAATGCCTCTGATGATACGGTGGATTTCAGTTTTTCTACCAATAAAAAATGGTTGGGTTTGTAATCGTTCTCTAATTCGTATGACCAGTAAAAATATTAATATACAAACCATAAAGGTTGCAAAGATAAAAGCAATATACAACTCATATTTATTAAGATATGCTGCTAACCCGAAAAATAAAAGAGGAATAATGATATCTCGTCCTGGAAAATCTTTTGTTAGCCAAGATAGAATTTTTTTCATGAAAACTAAAATCCTTTTTTTAAAAAATTGATAATAAAATTTTATCATAAAATGAAACCATGATAGAAATTTGTTCACATTAACACATTAACAATACGCCCAATAATGCGGCGCAGTTCGCTTTTGCGGCCCTTAAACTGTTCGGGGGGCACGGGATTTCCGTAACGAAAGGGATTGTAAAGTGGCATAATTGAAAAATAAAATATGAATGATGAAATTAATAAATTGTAATTATGATAGATTGACTACACAATTTCAAGAAAACCCAGTTTTTTTGAACCACGCGCTAATTCCTCTTTTAAATCCTCAAAATAAACAACAAATACATCGCATTTTTCACGCGCTAAGGCGGCTAAAAAATCACGACGAGTTAAACTCGCCATTTCAGCCGCATTTTCTTGCGAAATTTTACTTTGTTGATACCAATAGATAATTGCTGCTGCAATCGCATCATGTTCAGTCAAGATATCCATAAAACCTTTATTCCCAAGCGTCACGCTCTTGTTTTAAGTCAGTATCTGTACTCATCATACGAATTGGTAGATTTATTCTTTGACGTTTTATCGTTTTTTTGGGTGCAATACTATTATGTAGCATTCCCAACCAAAGATGATCGAACAAAGCACATCACTTTGGTTGGGAACGATAAAAAAGATTGTCATTATTCATTCCTGCGCTAATAATCGGGCCATCAATAATTCTTCTACACCATTTAATAAATAACGAATGGAATCCGGATTACCAGGATCAATCCCACTATCTTTTTCACTATGTCGGGCCTCTACTGGTAGGGCATTTCTCAAAGAACGCAGTTCGGTAGTTAATACTTGTAAATTGGTACCGTCTTGAGGCAAACCTTTGAGGAAATGGGTTAACACATCCAATGGACCTTCATCTTGTATCGAATTATTTCGGAGGGCTTCTGTTTTTAGCTGGATTTTTTCTACCCAAACATTGCCTAAACCGGCATCAGTCGCTGTGGCACGAATTTCGTTAATCCAACGGTCCCATTGACTATGCAATTCATTATGCACCGGACTTGCGCCTTCAATGAGAAAACGTAAGGCTAATGGTTTATCTTCAGCCGTTTGCATGGCTTGTGTTACGGCCCAACGTGCCCTATCAATCACTTCATCAACTACGGTTACATCGTTCACATTTAATCGGCAAACTTCCCAACGCAATACATCCACCGGAACATGAGTCAAAGTCGTGTTGCCATTTAAGACTTTAATCAAAGTACAGCCTTTAGACCCAGTTTCACGCGCATGTCGGCCCTGAAGGTTACCTGGAAAGACGATCCAAGGTTTTTCGTGGAGAACTTCGCGGGTGTGGACATGCCCAAGGGCCCAATAATCGTAGCCATGTGAGAGTAAACCGGGTAAAGTGCAAGGCGCGTAATTGTCATGGCCTGGACGACCATTTAAGGAGGTGTGAAGAAGACCGATATTGAAATATCCAGGAATGGCATTGGGGTAGGTAGCACTGATATCGTCAGTGATGGATTTGTTGGCGAAACTTTGTCCATGTATGGCAACACCTAAATGTTCTAGCACTTTCGTTTCTGGACGATGATAGCTAAATTCAGTGACATTATCCGGCAGCCTAAGTTGCCGAGTGATGGTATTACCGGCATCATGATTGCCAAGTACCATAAAGACGGGAATATTAGCCTCGCGCAGACGACTCATCTGTTGATTAAAAAATAGGCCCGTGTTGTAATCTTTCCAATCGACATCGTATAAATCACCAGCCAGCAATACAAAATCTACCGCTTGGGTACAGGCGAGATCAACCAGATTAATAAAAGCCCGTCGTGTAGCCTGTTGCATTTGTTCGACTGGCGCACCCTCATAATGTGCTAGTCCACGTAAAGGGCTATCTAAATGAATGTCAGCCGCATGAAGAAATTTCATAAGCTTTATCTCTTTAAAAATGGATTCAGCGTACAGAATATATTAATCATAAATTTAATTCAATAACCAATTGTAAATATTTTGTTATTTTAGGGTATGATTGTGGATTTTATGACCGATTCATGACGAAAAAATGGGCAATATAGCATGAGAGAATTGATGAAATAAGCTACTGACAAGCTGATTAAAAACAAAAGCTGAACTATGACTTGATAATGGTTCAAGTCCCTAAAATTATTTAAAGAACGTTTGGCGAAAGCCAATTTTGCTTAAATATCCAAAGCTAAAGCTTTGGACTCCAACCCGGTGCTTTGGAGTCCAAAACTTTAGCTTTGGGTGTTACTGGAAATCGCCTTAGATGTCATTCGTTTTTCATTAAAATGGGCCATGCTGCTTGCAAATAAACAATCATTGACCATAAGGTTAAAATGGCTGCAATATACAACGAGACAAAACCGATTTCATAAATGGGTATACCAAACAGCGGTTCTTCATAAAGTAACATTAACAGTGCAGTCATTTGGGCAGTCGTTTTAATTTTGCCAATCATGGATACAGCCACTGTAGCGCGTTGTCCAATTTCTGCCATCCATTCACGTAAAGCCGAAATTGTAATTTCACGACCAATAATTACTGCTGCCGGTATTGCCATCCAATGTGTTGGATGGTCTTGGACCAATAACACTAAAGCAACAGCTACCACTAATTTATCAGCTACCGGGTCTAAAAAAGCACCAAAGGCTGAGGTTTGATTCCAGCGTCTGGCTAAATAACCATCAAACCAATCAGTGATGGCAGCGAGGGCAAAAACTAAAGTCGCTAAGATATTAGCTCCCCACGGTAAATAAAACACGCCGACTAGTACCGGAATGAGTATAATTCTTAATAAAGTGAGTATATTAGGTATATTCATGTATCAGTTATCAGTTATCAGTTATCAGTGAGCAGTTATCAGTGAGCAGTTATCAGTGAGCAGTTATCAGTGAGCAGTTATCAGTGAGCAGTTATCAGTTATCAATGACATACTATAGATTTTCAGAAATAATTTGAGGGCGAAAACGCCGGTTCGATCCTACGAACGTAATGTAGGAGCGAATCTATGTGTTCCCCGGTATTTTTTTATCAGAAATCACCTAAATCAAAAATTGAACCCATTTTAGTTATTTCAATAAAAAAACAATAAGTTATTTAATTTTCTTCATTAACAATTAACAATTAACAATTAACAATTCACTAAGTACCATACCATTCTAGTTCTCCTGGCAATGGTTCTGCCGAATATTCAAAATGCAGGACTCGTCGATGTGAGGGATTCACACCGGCTGAAGATGCGTGAAGAAGCAATGGACGCATGAACATGAGACCACCTTTTGGGACCGGACATAAAACGGTAGGTTTCGTTTTTCGCAGGATTTGTATTTGATGAGGACTGATGCGCCCTAGGCGATGTGAGCCTGGGATAATAGAAAGTGCCCCATTTTCTGTAGAAGATTCATCTAAATGAATCCGAAGTGTTAACATGTTTTCAAGTATAGATACTGGGGGTTGTACATGCAGTACGCCTGCTTTTTTGGACCAAGGGCCAAACCCGACTATTTCACATTTTTGTTGGACTGCAATCGTTAAGTCTTGATGCCAGGTGACTTTCCAATTCGCTTCAGGCGTTTTATCAAAAAAAATGGCCCTCACTATTTTGGCTGATTTGCCTAAGAGTGGTTCAATCAATGGATGAAGAATTTGTGTTATATTTTGAAGCATTGGCACTTCATTTAATAATTGACGAATCGCGTAAATACTTTCTTTGCGTATTTTTATCGCACTATCGAAACGTACTTTTTCAATCGCATTTAAAATATCATTAATAATCGTGTTAGCAAAAAAATGAGGAACAATCATAAACCCTTCTTGATTTAATTGATTTAAATCCGTTTGTTGGTACATTTTATGTGACTTCATGATTTCTTACACTTATTATTCCTTATCTTTAGACTTTAAACGAGGACTTTTGAATCTAAACCTTAGTTTAGATTTGGAAGCTAAATTTTTTCATCATTGATAATTATAGCGTTTTTAAATAATTTGAGCGATCAAAGGTATTTTATTCAATCGGAAATTGCTATATATGTAGGTAAACATAAAGTATTCTAACTTTTCTAAAAATACTATTTCTTAAAGAAATAGCATTTTTCATTTTTTTCATAAATTTTGTCATTGATTGTCGCACTGCGAAGTTTGAATAAAGCGATGATTAATGACAACAGTAGAATTTGTACTGGCGTTGAGTATAATAACCGATAATTGATAATTGATAATTGATAATTGATAACTGATAACTGATAACTGATAACTGATAACTGAATATGTTTTTGACAATCACAACAACGATTTCACCAGCGACTGATTTAGGCTATTTATTGCATAAACATCCCAATCATGTCCAATCTTTTAAATTATCTTTTGGGCAAGCGCATGTTTTTTATTCCCAAATTGATATACAACGTTGTACCGCTACTTTATTATTGGATGTTGATCCGATTGGCTTAGTTCGTGGACGGCGCGGTTCTTTTCGGCAAAGCGGTTTGTTAGGAGAATATGTTAATGATCGCCCTTATGTGGCTTCTTCGTTTTTAAGTGTTGCTATTTCAAACGTTTATGGCAGTGCATTGGCAGGACGTTGTCAAGAACGCCCTCAATTGGCTGAAACTAAAATACCGTTGGAAGCCAAAATGTCAGTATTGCCCAGCAAAGGCGGAGAATCTTTACTTAAGCATTTATTCGAGCCGCTTGGTTATCAAGTCACCCTGCAAAATTATCCGCTTGATGAACAATTTCCTGAATGGGGAGATAGTCCCTATTTTTCTGTCACATTGCAAGCCACTTGTCGTTTGCAGGATTTATTGGCGCATATTTATGTATTAGTGCCGGTATTAGATAATGAAAAACATTATTGGATTGGTGAAGATGAAGTTGAAAAATTATTGCATCATGGCAGCGGTTGGTTGGCGCAACATCCAGATAAGGAATTGATTGCAAGGCGTTATTTAAAATATCAACCCAGTTTAGCACGACAAGCATTAGCCAAACTGATTAATGAGGAAGAGCCCGATTTTGAAATAGCCGAGGTGCAGCATGATGAAGTAATCATTGAAGAAAAAATCAGCTTAAATGAACAACGATTAGGTGCTGTCGTAGCTGGATTGAAAAATAGTCAAGCAAAGCGAGTGCTTGATCTCGGTTGCGGAGAAGGTAAATTATTGCGGCTATTATTAAAAGAAAAATGTTTTGAAGAAATTGTGGGAGTTGATATATCGACTCGCATTCTTGAAATCGCACATGATCGTTTACGATTAGATCAATTATCCGAGCAACAACTTAAGCGCATTAAACTATTACAAGGTTCGCTCATTTACCGCGATAAACGTTTGTTTGGTTACGAGGCTGCGCTAGTGGTGGAAGTGATTGAGCATCTTGATTTAGCCAGACTTTCTGCCTTTGAGCGGGTATTATTTGAATTCACTTGTCCGATGACTGTTATTATCACGACGCCCAATCAAGAATATAATGTGAAATTTGACAATTTGCCGGCTGGCAAATTGCGTCATAGTGATCATCGTTTTGAATGGACACGGTATGAATTTCAACAGTGGGCTAATGACATTAGAGAAAAATTTGGCTATTCGGTGCAATTTCTACCGATTGGCGACGAGGATACCGTAGTAGGGGCACCAACACAAATGGGGATTTTCACGAAATTGTAGAGCAACAAAGTCATAGATATAAAAAATAAATTTTGGACTTCAAAAAATCTCTTGGCGGAGTACCATATTTATTTTGATTTCCCCACACTTGTATTTTGTCATTGTGAAGATATACAAGGAATATTAAAAAATTGTCCATTGAGTTAAAATAACAATAATAATTTGGATATTTTATTTTTTCTGAGTCCTATTTGTATCATGCTGATTAATGATTTCAATAATTTATTCATTATTTTCAACACTATCTGGCAATTTTAGGAGAAACCAATGAGAAAACTTTCAGTATTTTTAATTACTCCATTAACCCTTCTGGGTATGAGCGAGTCAGGGTATGCAGATTCACAGAAAATGACCAATCTGGAAAACGAACATCTCTATCAACGGATTGATACTAGCATGACATGGCGTGATGCCAAAAGATACTGTGATAATCTAGGGGGATATTTAGCCACTATCACCTCGCAAACTGAAAATGATTTTGTTTATTTTCAAGTGGTTACTGGTGAAAAAACTTTCTGGCTTGGCGGCACAGATAGAGATGCTGAAGGACAGTGGGAATGGATAACTGGAGAAACTTGGGAATACACAAATTGGTCACCTTCTATTCCATCTCTCGATCTACCAGCTAATCCAAATAATGCTGGTAAGGGGCAAGATTATCTGACTTTTTGGGATGCGGCTCCTTCCAAATGGGATGATGCTGGATTTCCTCACCTTGATGTTCAACTTCCGTTTATCTGTGAATGGGGCGATGTCACCGTGACAACTTATACCCAAGCAGACATGGACACTGCAAAAGCAGAAGAGTACGAATCTGGCAGACAATCCTGCATAACTGATCCACTTTCTTGTGGCATTTCAGTCTCCGGTGCCTCGGCAACTTTTTCTCCGACAGATAACTTGCTCCGTATTCCAAGCATTGAAGTGCCGGGGCCATTTGGTCAAGTGCTTTTTTATAGTGGCGATATGGCACTGATTCCCTCCGAAGCACCGTTCGGATTTCACTTTGAAATTCAAAAGCTTGAACAAACGGAATAATTGTTAATTGTTAATTGTTAATTCATGTTACGTACTAAGGACTCAGGATTTAATGGTTCGACATGATTCGACAAGCTCATCAACCGAGCTCATAGTTCGACAAGCTCACCAACCGCCAACAAACTTCCAAAATTCATAAGTCCAAACCTGCCAGGTTTTTAAAAGCTGGCAGGTTTAGTTTCGGGTTTTATTTAATCCTCATTCCTAAGCGTACTTCAAATCAGTAAAAATTCGGATTTATTGGCCGTTGAGATTTTCACCAAATTCAAAGGTGAATAGTCTATTTCCAATGCCTTCTTTAAATGGTTTTTAGACAGCCCAAAATAAATTTTGGACTCCAAAATTACTACTTTTTTAGGAGTACCAAAAAAGTTAAGCTTATAACCACGAATTGTATAGAAAAATTGATGATGACAGAAACTTGGACATATTATTTACAAAAAACTGGGGCTCAATTTGAAAATAATACCCTTATTCATTTTGGGCAACCGGATGAAGAACGCCAACAAGCTGTTGAAGGCGATATTATTACTGATTTATCGCACTTTAGCTTAATCAAAATTACCGGGAACGATGCCGTAACATTTTTACAAGGACAATTCACCAACGATGTCAAACAAGTCACTGATAAACAAAGTCAATTAAGTGCATGGTGCAGTGCCAAGGGCCGTATCATGGTGAATTTTCGTTTATTCAAACGTGATGAGGCGTATTATCTCTTGCTACCGCAAGAAAGCCTAGAAAATATACTTAAACGTTTGCGAATGTTTGTACTACGTGCTGATGTCAAACTTGAACCGGTCAGTGAGACTTTACTTCGTCTTGGAATGGCAGGTACGAAAAGTACGCAAATCTTGACAGATTGTTTAGGTTTTGCCCCACCGACTGATATTGATGCGAGTGTAACCGCAAACAACATCACCATTTTAACCATTCGAGGTCCACAACCACGATACTTAATCTTCACTGAAAATCTACAAACCTTATGGGAATGTGCCACCAAAATAGCACATCCAATCGGTGCGAGTGCTTGGCAATTATTAGATATTCTTGCCGGCATCCCACAAATTGTGCCGGTAACGGCTGAAGAATTTGTCCCACAAATGGTGAATTATCAAGCGATAGGGGGTGTCAGTTTTAAAAAAGGCTGTTATACTGGGCAAGAAATTGTCGCCCGAATGCAATATCTTGGTACCTTAAAACGTCGTATGTATCTTGCCAGGATTAATACCAATACACCGCCTCAACCAGGCGATGCACTGTATGTTAACAATAATGAACAAAATGTTGGTAAAATTGTCAATGCTCAAATCCATCCTAATGGTGGCGTTGTCGTTTTAGCGATCATTCAAATAAGCCACGAAACAAAAGAAATTTTTCTGCAAGACCAACCCGATAAATACTTACAATTAATGGATTTACCTTATTCATTAGGAACGTAGCAGAAAATAACTTATAGATGTAAAACAAATACTATTTCTTTTCCAACGCTACTGCGAAGGACTCCAAGTACCTGACACTATCAACAAATACTATTTCTTAAAGAAATAGTATTTGTAGAAACCTCAGAGCCAAAACTAAAGCTTTTGACTCCAATGTTCTGATTTTTATACCAAAATTCATTAATTCATTTTGGATTGGAGTTCAAAGCTTTAGCTTTGGAAAGAAAAAATATCAATCAACTTGTTATGACGCATTATGAACGCATTGGTGGCGAACAAAATGTTCGTACTTTAGTTGATCGCTTTTACGATCTTATGGATACTTTGCCAGAAGCACAACGTATCCGCGATTTTCATCAACAAGACTTAACACGGACTCGTCAATTGTTATTTGAATTTCTTTCTGGGTGGTTCGGTGGACCGCCATTATACGTGCAAAAGCATGGAAACCTCAGTCTATCACAAAGCCATTTCTTGATACCCATTGGTATTAAAGAACGTGATCAATGGCTACTTTGTATGTATCAAGCCATGCAAGATGTTGGCATAGACGAAGACTTGCAACAAGAATTGCGCCCCGCTTTTTTTAAAATCGCCGATAATTTGCGTAATGAACCCATTCAAAGCTAAAGCTTTGGACTTCAATCCAAAATAAATTTTGAACTACAAACCAAAACGTAGCAAAGGACTCCAAAAAGAGTCTGTTTTGGAGTTCAAAGCTTTAGCTTTGGATTTATATAGATTTATTTGGAGTTCAAAGCTTTAGCTTTGGATTTATATAGATTTATTATGTTGAAATTTAAGTTGAAATTTAAGAGGAAAACAAAATGAAACGCTTTTTAGTGTTTATTAGTTTGTGGTTTTTTATCTCAATATACTGCATTGCCCTGGCTGATCACTTTAAAGAATCTGTTGAACCAAACTGTCAACAAAATCTCAACGCGCCGCCAACCAAACTTCAATTATCTGCCGGTCAACACCAAATTGCGGTCCAAAAAGACTGTGAAAAGGTAACCTTGGAAGTCTCTTTTACAGATGGACGAGTTATTTCTCGTCAAATTCCATTAACTGATTTAACTCCTTCGCTTTCCTTTAAACATGAAGAGATTGAACTAGCCCAACTCTTTTTTCCAATACAAGACCATTTTGAAACTGAAGAAGAATTTCAACAGCGTCGTCAATATTTACTAGACAATCGTCGCCAATTATTAGCTCTGTTTAATCAAGCAGTACAACAACATAATCCTCGATATCAAGCTGGGGTTGTTTTTTTAGATAAGGCTAATTATAACGTCGATACGGGTAATTTTTCAATACAGATCGAATGGCAAGCATGGGCAAAAGCATTTGATTTACAAGATAAAGTCAATATTAAACTGGAGCGAGATGATGCACAGGCATTATGGAAAGAAGGCCCACGGAAACCGGTTTACATCTCAGCAGAACCAGTAGGAAGTCAAATCAAAGTCAGCAAACAAATATTTATTGGGCTTGGAAAAGAATGGGCTATCAATAATCCGTTACCCAGCACTTTGGAGATGACTCTAAATGGACATCGAAAAAAAGTGTATTCGGTTGCATTTAGCCTGGATGGACGTTTTTTGGCCTCAGGTAGTGGCGATCAAACTATCAAACTCTGGTGGCTTCCTAGTGGCGAGTTACTTGGCACATTGCAAGGGCATAAAAATTCAGTCTATTCGGTTGCCTTTAGTCCGAATGGTAATTTTCTAGCT
>Ga0233403_10000037_pt1 | contig 51938 bp, 36 predicted proteins | sample Na_oxic_1_MG_FD_179866 | JGI IMG/M metagenome (GOLD analysis project Ga0233403, IMG submission 179866) | Seawater microbial communities from Saanich Inlet, British Columbia, Canada - Na_oxic_1_MG | ecosystem: Environmental > Aquatic > Marine > Inlet | place: Canada: British Columbia | collected...
TGTCCAATCAAGGTTGACAAGCAATCCATGCCAAACTTTTAATATTATTATAATTTCTTACGCCAAAGTAATTATTCTTGGGTTCTCGCTCAATCGCATAATAATTCGTAGGAATTTCCTTTTGAACTATCTCACATGTTTGTACATCCATCACACCGAATGTGAGATTTTCATGTCCACTAAAGTGAAAAAGTAAAGTATCATTGTCGCTTGGTAACGTTTCCATCGCTTCAATTTCTTCTTCTAACGAGTTCATGCGTTTATCGCAAATCGTGCTGATCATTCCAGTTTGAGTATAAATCCATAATCTGACTCCTTTTGCCTTGGTAAGCGTTCCCGGTTCATCACTCTTTTGCGCTTCTTCTTCCTCATCATCATATAAGTTTTCTACCGCGTAAAGTGTCGTACCGGTTGCGTTCCATGTCAGGTCCTCAACTTTCACTTCTCCTTGGTAGGGTAAAACCAATTCGGTTTGATTGATATCTGGTTCATTGTTTTCGTCATTTGCGATTTGAAATAATCCCTCATCTTGTGCCCATCCCCACAGTGTACCATCGAGGTGGAAAGAAATACCGGCTACTATTTTAAAACCGGTTTTGCCCAATTCTGAAAGTTCTACACCTTTTTTACTGTTACGATCTACATGGTAAAGAAAGCCTTTCTGGCTCGCTTTTTCACCAGAAACTGCAAAAATTTGGTTGGTCAAGGGATGACTATCTATTGCGGCAATATCGTAGCTTTTGTAAAGCTCACCAAATGGGTTAGCTTCTAAAATTCTGGAGTCAAGCGTAAAAAATTGAGAGTCTCTATTCCTATCTGCATGAACACCATAAAGGATGCCATAAGCAAGACTTTTCACTGTTTGGGAACCTGGCGACTTTACCTGAAAACATGGTGGGGGCGTGGCTTGACCATCCCCATTATAGCCCCAGCATATCACCGTATTGTCAGTTTGCACACCGCAACTATGAGAGGTTCGCTCACCGCCCAGTCCAGCACTAATAGAAAAAAAAGTCCTATCTAGTGAGGTATAACAAAGTTCTAGGGGGCGATGTGGTGTGGGATTCGGCGGAATCCTCATATGCGAAGTATCCTCACAAATACTATTTGGTGCGCTAGCCTGACTTGCTTCATTCCAGCCCCAACAAGCCACAGTCTTATCGGTTCGTATACCACAAGTATGAATGTGACCTGCACTCACTTGAGAAAACATGTCATTCGGAGGTACACCTCTCATATCGCCTCCACCATCACTATCAACACCCCAACAAACCACAGTGTTGTCAATACGAATCCCACAATTATGAAATTTACCTACACTGATTTGTAAGAAGGTACCGTCTGGAGGATTTGCTTGATTACCTAGAGGTATACGAAATGGATCTTTGTTGCTACCCCAGCACACCACTGTATTATCAATTCGTAATCCACAAGAATGCCATTTACCTACCCCAACAGACAAAAACAGTTCATCATTTGGGGGGAAATATTGGCCATAATCTTCTTCCTCGTTTTTGCCCCAACATGCGACAGTCTTATCAGTTCTTACGCCGCAAGTATGATAATAACCGGTACTGATTTGGGTAAATGTGCCACTTGGTGGTGTAGCTTGACCATACTTGTTGTCACCCCAGCATGCGACAGTCTTATCAGTTCGTATGCCACAAGTATAAGAAGTTGAACCCGCATCAACTTGAGAAAACGTGCCTATTGGAGGTGAAGCTTGATTCAATCGGTTATAACCCCAACAAATTACTGTGTTATCAGTTTGTATTGCACAAGTGTGCTTTGAACCTACGGATAAAACATCAGCAAAGATGCTTTGATTGACAATAAGCCAACCAGATAATATGGCTAAGGTAAACACTAAATTGCATTGAAAAATAAAAATAGAATGATTCATTATTTTTCCATCTTATTCTGATTCATTGGTGGATAACAGGATGAGAAAGATGTTATTTCTTTTCGTACCCAAATTGCTCCATCCACTTCCCGAATTGAGTCCAGTAGACATTTTGGAGTTCAGCATCAAACATATCTCGCCATTGACCTGATTTTCCCTTACGTACAAAAGGAATTCTCTCTTTATTTAACCATTTTAATATTCGATCTGGCATGATGGATGCTGCTGTTACCCCCTCTGCTTGGCGCATTTTATCTGCTTGACTCCAGTTAACAGCATGGTTAATTACCACATCATCAATATTGAATCCAACAAAATCAATAACCTTTCTCAATACATTAGAGGGTTCTTTTTCGATATCTTCATATCTGATTATTAAGAGATGTTTTCCTAAAACGTCTGCATGACTTATCCAAGAGTCAACATGCTTTGCCCAACTTATTATTCCCATTTTTTCACTTTCCACGAATCCATGTTTTAGATAGTCTTGCAATGAAAAATCGGCCCCATATTTTGCCAACATTCCTACCTTTTTTTGCCAGTAGTAAAAAGATATTGCCACATCCCTTGGATCACGAACAATATAGATTACACGAGGATAATCACTGTGGTATGTTTGGTGGCTTTTGAGTATCCGAGGGTTTTTTATTTTCAAAAGTTTGCGATCAGAATTTTCATGAATATCAGGAATAACCTTTTCAATGGTATAAAAATCCAATGGCTGATTAGTCATATATTGAGCGAGAAGAAAGCGTAACCAAGTATTTCCAGATTTTGGATACGATACCAAAAAAGTATCAGTTTTCAAGACAGTACAATTTTTACCCGCATTTTCCCAAATGCCAAGACATCTTGTTAAACGCGAAAAACCATCAGAGAGTTGCTTAAACGTTTTCATCTGGAGCAATTTTTCTTATACTTCACACAGACATAAATTGCACTTTTTTTCTTGAACGCCATTTTGCGAAATAACGTCGCAAAGTGATGAACAATGACAACAAAGTTCAAGTTGTAGCCCCGTGTTCAGTATCTATTATTTGTGGTGAGGCCGATTTAAATAGAACTCTTGCATAGTAATTAACCAACTAATTTTGTTAAATAATATGTTTAACTCACAAAATTAAATGGTTAATAATACTTTTGCAAGAAGTCTAATTAAGTTTTTAGTCGTTTGTGGCGACGTAACTGATACTTTGAAATTCAAGTATTTTTATAAAATGATCTGCTCATCGGCAGAATATACTGCACACGGGCATAACTTAAACTTTTATGTAGGGTGGGCAAAGTCTTTTCTTGCCCACCTTCCTTCCTCAAGAGAAAAGTTCAGTTTATGCCCGCGTGCAGTATAGTCCGCTGTTTGATAGGGATATAGTTAGCTTGAATATCTAAATAGGTATCATCATATAGAAAATTTCTTACCAATAAATATCACGTTGTAACATTAAGCCTTTGCAGCTTCAATCCATTCTCTTTGGGCATTCGTAAAATCACCCACCCAAACTTGTTCAGGTGGCGTTTGAGTGATACGGTAAAGTTCAATACCATACTCAATCAACGCTTTAAACGGTTTTATCTCAAGTCCAATAAGCGCTTGAATCATCAGCTTTAACATAAAATCGACCGCTTTGGTATCTAGCAACGCAAAATTGATGAGTACCCCATCTAATAGAAGATTCACTCGTTCTGGATTATCCTGTTGAAGGGCCTTGGTTGCATGGATAATCGCATTTTTTTGTCCGGAAAGAAAATAAAAAAGAGGTACCATGGTAACGGCAAAACAAGCTAACCTTTTTCCTGGTGTATTTCTAAATCTCATGTATTGAGTAATCATCTGTGAGGGATGGACGACTTCCTCAATGCTCATCGGTATAATGGTCCGTTGTTCGATAGGGGTATGATTAGCTTGAATATCTAAATAGGTATCATAATCAACTTTGCGTCCCTTGAGAGTACCGACTTTATTGTATCCCATAATGGGTGGAAAAGAACGAATCCAATTAACATCAGCGAAAGCTTCAAAAGTTGTGGCAAGATGATCCTCAGTGACAAAACCGTTGCTTTTATACCACGTAATGCCCTGAATTTTAGCACCAGATTCTAAGAAAGCCTGATAGCGTTTTTCAAGGGATTGGGCTGACAATAGTAGGGCATCATAATCATGAATGAGTACCGTTTTGGTCCGAACATGATTAAGACAAATGGCCCATGATAACCATGAATAGATAAAAGGATCGCTTATTTTTGCACTCAGTTTAGCCTGTTGGTGGTTGTAATAGAGAAAAGTTATGTTTAATTGCGGAAATTTCTGGAGAATGTCTTCTTCAAATCCCTCCGGTAATGCGCCTTTTTCAGCATCAACGGTAATAAGAACTTCATACAGTTCTTTCCATTGGTTCTTATTGAGACAGTCAAGGTTGGCTCCCAATACATAAGGCATTCTGGAACACATTGCAATAATAGCAGTACATCCCGATTCGGGGGGCGAAAGCGGTTTCCAAGAGATTAGTTTTGATATTCGATATCTTTTAATATCTTTCTGGAGTTTAGCGACGAAAAAGTGTAGTGAAGTTTTGTATTTTTCCATTGAATTTTTCTCAATTCATTTTATCATAAAAGGAATCTTTTAACGATTTTTAATCCATTTGAACAGCGAACTTATTTAATGTAAATTACTGATTTATTTTAAATTATTAGTAAAGGCTGTCAATAAAATACATCTTATGAAATTATGAAATTTTGATTCCTACAAATACTATTTCTTAAAGAAATAGTATTTGTTGGTCATGCATCAATTATTTTCTGTTATATCCCTAAGTCCATTTTGGCGGTGGAATTTTTGACAAGTCACATCTGTGCTGATATTTTTTAGCTATTTCGTGAATTTCTGAGACAAGTCCTTCCTCAAAAAATATCGGCTTAAGCCCCATTGATAAAAAGCATTCTTTAGCGACAAAAAATTCATTTTCTTTGTCTTCAATGTTTTTGCGAGGATTGTCGATATAAGAGACTTGTCCACCAGCCATTTTTGAAATCGTTTCGGCTAAATCTTTAATTCTATGTACTTGCGTGGTTTGGTTAAAGATTTGTACTTTTTCCCCTTTTTTCGGTGGATTATTAATGGCTAATTCAATACAACGCGTGGTGTCTTGAATGTGAATAAAGGCGCGGCTTTGTCCACCACTACCGTAGACAGTTAAGGGATGTTTTACTGCGGCTTGGATAACGAACCGATTGAGTACGGTACCATAAACACCATCATAATCAAAACGATTAATGAGTCGTTCATCCAATTTAGTTTCTTCAGTGCGTGTTCCCCAAACATTGCCTTGGTGTAAATCAGTAATGCGAATGCCATTATTCTTATTATAATAATGAAAGAAAAGTTGGTCTTGCGCTTTAGTCATGTGATAAATACTTTCCGTGTCGGGCGGATAGAGTATTTCTTTATCGACCAATTCACCAGAATGAGATTCGACTTTAACCTTTAAGTAGCCTTCTGGAATCTGCATTTCCGTGGTGTGATAGCCATAAACGCCAATAGAACCAAGATGTAGTAAGTAAATATCTAAACCAGATTCGGCAATGGCACACAGAACATTATGAGTGGCATTGAGATTATTGTCAACAGTGTAACGCTTAGTACGTTCTGACAAGGTTGAATAAGGCGCAGAGCGTTGTTCTGCAAAATGAATAATGACATCCGGTTTAAAATCTTTGAGCAGTGAAAGTAGAAGATAATATTCTTTAGCAATATCAAAGTTGAAAAACCGGATTTCTTTTCCCGTCAATTCTTTCCAAACATTAAGACGAGTACTTATTGAGCTAATCGGTGTTAGGGACTCCACTTCAAGTTCAACATCTATTTTTCGTCGAGAAAGATTATCGACTATAATCACTTCATGGCCTAAATTAGAAAGATGCAGAGAATTTGGCCAACCGCAAAAACCATCACCACCAAGTACAATAATTTTCATTTTATTATCGAAATTGAGTAAATAAAGATATTTTTTACAAAAAAATGTTTACTTAATACTAATGCAACTAAAAATTCTGTCGTCAAAAAGTTTTTGCCGGATATTCTCAATGTAGGTTTCATGGACAAAGTGGCAAAATGCTCTTATCAAAATTAATCGCAAATCTTACCTGGATTAGTATACTAACTTATACGCATATAGCATTTATCACTTGAATGGACCTAAAATGCAAATGGTGGGCAACCAAAAGACGTTACCCACCCTACGATCACAGGTAATAAAAGAGTATCCATACAAGTGAAGTTTGCTATAGTGCTTCAAAAATTGGTGCAGAATTTGTTATTTTGAACGAAGCTCGAAACGAAGTAACATTACTGTGCAAGGAGCAATGACAAAGGCGCAGTATTGCCGGTGCTGACTATAAAATTTATCTATATTAATGATAAAGCAATTTTATTGCCAGTATTTATGATACTTTAAGAACTTTTTGTTAAACTCGACATTGAACAGTTACTCAAATATGAGAAAAAATAATTATATAATTGATTATGCAATATATTTTCAGAAAAATTCTTTTAAGAGCTAAGAACACTAAAGGAAGCTTCTACTTTGCGTTTGTAGTTGTTCTCCTTTGTGTTTAGCGTTTTGCATTTTTTAAAATAATGATCTGAAAGACTATATAGCGGTATTTTGTTTATAACAAATTGATTTATTTAAAAATAATGAATATAGTTCGTATATTCTAGTAACTGCTCAATATAAGTTAAATTAATTCCTTCTCTATTTTTTGGCAAATTGCAACGCATAATGCGAATTTTTGGCAAATTGCAAAAAATGCTCTGTGATCATCATAAAGCTAAACGAAAAAACGAAAATTGGAAGGATAAAAGTAGCTGAAATTAATGTGGTTGTCTATCCGGGAAACTACGTAGTTAACTAAGTGAAACTCGTAGATTGTTGATAAAAATAGTCGATTATAAAATGGGCATGGTATTAAAAACATTTTTAATTTCAAATGGCTTTGAAATTTTATTCCAAATCAATTTTGGCAAAAACATTTTTTAAAAATTTAGGTTTTCAAAAAAGCGGATTGCAGATCAGCAATTCTAATTGTCTCAGTGAATTTATTATCAATGAGTTATACATTGTTCAATCGCCTTTTTGCCCCTAAAATAGCTATTTTTGAGTCTTAATGAGTCAATTTGTAAAAAAATAATTTATTGATAATCAAATATTTGAAGACTATTAGACTTGTTGGGACAACGCCTATTTTACGTTGTACGCGTGGATGAGGATGATAATAACGTTCTGCTCTATGTCGCTTTCGGTAAATATTTAATCATCAGTTACTTTTTGAAATTAAATTGGATTAAAGTTTGAGAGATTGAAGCCTATTTTTACTATAGTTCCCTAATGAATTTTTTTAAGGAAATCAACATGGAAAATTTTCAGACTGTTACTCAGTCCAATAATTATCGTTCTATTGCCTTATGGCTTTTGATTTGTTGTATAGCTATCTTCGCTATGGTAGTGCTTGGCGGTGTTACCCGGTTGACAGGTTCAGGTCTGTCTATGGTGGAATGGGAACCCTTGATGGGTATTTTGCCGCCGTTAAATCAGGCTGAATGGGAATCCATCTTTCAAAAATACCAGCTATATCCAGAGTATCAAATCAAAAATTTCCGGATGACACTGATGGAATTTAAAACCATTTTTTGGTTTGAATATACTCACCGCTTACTTGGACGTGCTATTGGCTTGATTTTCTTCCTTCCTCTTATTTATTTTATGATTAAAGGTCAAGTTGACAAACCTTTAATTCCAAAATTGGTGACCATGTTTATTTTGGGAGGATTGCAAGGATTATTAGGCTGGTATATGGTCAAAAGTGGCTTAATTGATCAGCCGCATGTTAGTCAATATCGTCTTACCGCTCACCTTGGTTTGGCCTTTCTTATTTATGCCTATATTTTTTGGGTGGCATTGGATTTACTCTTTCCTAAACAAAATCAGGATGATGGTATTGCGTATCTGAAATATTTTTCCTGGATGGTGACCAGTTTAATATTCATCACTGCCATGTCAGGGGGTTTTGTAGCGGGGTTAAAAGCGGGTTTTTTTATAATACTTTTCCCCTGATGAATGGGCATTGGATTCCAGAGGGACTTTTTCAGATGGAACCTTTATGGCGAAATATCTTTGAGAACATTACAACTGTTCAATTTGATCATCGCCTTCTAGCCACCCTACTTTTTATTCTGATTCCAACTTTATGGTTAATGGCTTGGCGAGTAAAATTATCGAAGCGGGCCCGTTTAGGTATGCACATATTGTTGATTATGTTAGGAATCCAAATAACACTTGGTATTTCAACCTTACTGTTATCAGTGCCGGTCGCTTTGGGAGCTTCTCACCAAGCGGGAGCATTAGTATTATTGACAGTCGCTTTATTTGTTAGTCATGAGTTATAGCGTTTTTGCGTTTTTGCGTTACAGCGTTATAGCGTTTTTTATTTAATGATGAATAATTTAAACGAGATTAATTGTACTTTATTTAAAAGTAACTGATGTGTGGTGTTTTGAAGGATTTGAGGAATTCCAAAAATCTCAACAGGGCCATTCATCCAATCCGCTCAATCCTCTGATCCGCTGTACTAAACTGAAATGGTATAACAAAAAAGGCCCTTCGGTCATCATGATCAGAGGGCCTTTTTTTTATTAGTCAATGCCAAAAAAAAGTCGAATATTTTTATTAACTTCATCAAGTATTTGTTGATTTACTGTTCCAATCAATTTGATAAACCTTCTTTTATCAAACGAATTGATTTGTTTTGTTTTAATAAGTGAATCTTTCATCAATCTATTTTGGGCATTTTTTTTCAATAAAATATCAAGTTCAACGATTTTGTCAGTTTGGGAAGAAATAGGAATGATGGTTAATAATTGACTTGAAGGAATATATCGTTCATGTTGAATAATGAGGGCTGGGCGAATTTTTTGATATTCATGTCCAAAACTTGGATCAAAATTCACAATCCAAATTTGTCCTTGTTGAAATGCCCTCATAATTCCTCCAGTTTCAAATAGTAATTGATTTCTTTTTGAGACAGAAAATCATTGGAAGCATCTTGGATAGCTGCTAACTCAATATCATGATCGCCGGCTTCTGTGGCTTCTGTGGTGTCTTCAAAAATGACGGTCACTTGAAAACGGGCATTTTTATGATGAAATTTTTTGGGACAATACAAATAACCTTCCGGTAACAATTGGCTTTCAAAAGTGAGCGCATTCATATTAATTATCAATCTTTTTGAAACATAAGATAAGGTAATTGAAAATACTAAAAAATTATAAATCAAATCATAACATAAAAAAAGGCCCTTCCGTCATCACGACCGGAGGGCCTTTTTTATTTTAACCACCTAACATTGGTAAATTCAACCGCTTACTTTAGCAAAATCATAAGGGCCGTTAATGATTTTCATTGGCGATTCAACTTCGTAAAAACCAGACCGATTTTGAAACCGGTCAGGTTTCATCTCAAATGGCCTAAATGACAATATCATCTACCGATAAATTAAGTGTTTTAGCAATGATAGCGAGTTGTTCTTTAGTGGCTAATGATAAGTCTGGTTCAATTTGCAATAATTCGTCTTTATTTAAGCCGGTTTCTGTGGCGAATTGTTCTATATTCTTATGGTAGTATTGTCGCCAAACTTTGATCGGATTTTCGCCATCAATAATCTGAAAAGTGACTTCTGCTGGAATCAGTGGTTCACCGGCTTCAATGAATTGTTTTGCTTTGTCATAGTCTTCAATATCTTGAAGCATTTCAGAATTTTCAATGAAACTTTGATACATTTCATAAGGAATGACGGCCCATTCAGGTTTTCCTTGTTTTTCAATAAATTGTACGTTCATTAATAGGCCCCTCCACGCGGTGCAATTTTAAGAATAATGATGACCAGTTCTTTATTCATCACCTCATAAATAACTCGCCACTCTCCTATCCGTCATCTATATCCTTCACGTCCTTGAAGTTTGACAATATCAAGTGTATCAGAATACGGATCGATTGCTAATTCTAGCAGTTTAGTTTTAATCCGTTGTGAAATATTGGTGGGTAATTTTCGCAACGCTTTATGAGCTTGTCTACTGAATTTTATTTTATACATAGCAAGTTATTCCATTATTTAAAAAAAACAGATACAAGTTTTTAATCCAAAAAAAAGGCCCTCCCGTCATAACGACCGGAGGGCCTTTTTTTATGTCAACCACCTACATTGGTGAATTCAACCGCTTACATTAGCGAAATCATTTATGTTTGGGCCTTAATTGGGCCTTAATTGCCTTCATTGGCGACCCCGGTTCAAACAGTGACATCAATTTAGTGAAGTTGTTGTTGGTTTCAATTGCCTTCATTGGCGATACCGGTTCAAACATCGACTCTCGCCGTCAAGCGAGATAAATCTCCAAGTTTCAATTGCCTTCATTGGCGATACCGGTTCAAACATCCAAATTGGATAAAAGCCAGACGACCGTAGTTTCAATTGCCTTCATTGGCGATACCAGTTCAAACCGGGGACATTAAAATAATATCAATCGCTCATAATCATAAATTAATGGCAAACTATTACATCATAATCAAAGAACAAAGGCAAGCATTTTTTTGACTTTTCCTAAAAAATTAATGATAACCTATTGATATCATTTCAATTATTTTGAATCAAACTGAATAGAATTTTATAACTGGATAGAATTTATTAACGTCATTAATAAATTTTGATGCTGAAAAATGATAAATTTTGGAAATTCTGATTCAGACAATCATAAAATATTTTTGGAATTTTAAATTATACTATAAACTCAGTTACCTTATTCCCTTACACCATAAAATGACAACACAACCCATTATCCAAAAACTCGAACCCTTAGCTGCCCCCTTACAAGGCATCAATCTGATTGAAGCCAGTGCTGGCACCGGGAAAACTTATACGATTACCACCCTATTCATCCGATTGATTTTAGAACAACAATTAACCGTTGATCAAATCTTAGTCGTCACCTTTACCGAAGCCGCTACCGAAGAATTACGTGATCGTATTCGTCGTCGCTTGCGTGAAGCCTTAACAGCCTTTGAGCAAGGACACAGCGAAGACCAAGTATTAACCGGCTTAATGGCCCGCTGTGATCGCCAACTCGCCATCTTTCGATTAACCAATGCGCTACGGGGGTTTGACGAAGCCTCTATTTTTACCATCCATAGCTTTTGTCGGCAAATGTTACAAGATAATGCGTTTGAAAGTGGCCTCTTATTCGATACCGAATTAGTCAGCGATCAATCGCATTTATTGCGCGAAATTGTCGAAGATTTTTGGCGACAATATTTTTATAGCAGCACTCAACTCTTCATCACCTACGCCCTCGAAAATGGCTATTCAAATCCCAACAGCTTGCTGAACACCTTGAATTATGGACAATACGTCGGACAACCCTTTTTAAATATCATACCAAAATTTCAATCGGCACTAACAGAAGCCAAAGAATTAGCCTTTTATACCGCATTCACCGAAACCCAACAAGCTTGGCAATCGCAAGCCCCTGAAGTAGAAGATTTACTGCTCAACGATGGCAACTTGAATCGCAATAAATATCGCAAAAAATCCATACCGCAATGGTGCAAAGCCGTCGATACTTTTTTGAATGCCCCCGTCATGTCCATCAACTTGCCGGACAAATTCATCAAATTCACCAATCATGAAATCGCTCTAGGGACCAAAAAAGGCAAACTATCACCACAACATCCCTTTTTTGAACACAGCGACAAATTACTCAACGGTCAAACCGCCTTAGCCGACAGTTTTGAAAAGCACCTACTCACGTTAAAAATCCAATTGTTTGACATCGCCGAACAATCTTTAGCCCAGAAAAAACACCAACATCGGATTCAATCTTTTGATGACCTACTCATCAACCTTTATAAGGCCTTAAAAGGCAAAAATGGTGATAACTTAGCGCGATTAATTCGGAACAAATTTCATGCCGCGTTGATTGATGAATTTCAAGATACCGATCCGGTGCAATATGAAATCTTTCGGCGCATCTACGGTGGCCCTCTCCCTAACCCTCCCCCAGAGGGGGAGGGGACTGGTCCCATCCCTAACCCTCTCCCAAAGGGGTCCCTGAGCTTGTCGAAGGGGGAGGGAATTTCCTCTGGGAAGCTGGATGAACCAACGAGTTCGCATGCTCAGATATTATTCTTAATCGGCGATCCCAAACAAGCCATTTATAGTTTTCGTGGTGCCGACATCTTCACCTACATGACCGCCTATCGTGATGCCCAAAATCGCTACACCTTAGCCACCAATTGGCGTTCCGAAGCGGACTTAATCGGCGGCGTGAATCAACTATTCATGCAAACCAAACATCCGTTTTTATTTGAAGATATCAGCTTTCAGCCCGTGCAAGCCCCAGCACCGGCTCTCCCTCTAATCCCCTCCCAAGGGGAAATTCCCTCAACCTCTGGGGGAGAGTTAGAGAGAGGGCCTGAATTAAATGAACCACCCCGTTTAAAAATAGAAAACAAACACTTACCGCCCTTACAACTCTGGTTTGTGCCAAGACACCTATCCAACTGTCCAGAAGATAAACCGATTAATAAAGGTTGGGCTAAACAAAGAATACCGTATTCGGTGGGCAATGAAATTGCGCGATTACTGACATTGGCCCAAAAAGGAGAAGCCTTGATTGGTGATAAGCCGTTAGCAGCCGGCGATATAGCCATCTTAGTGCGAACCAATAGCCAAGCATTCTCTATGCAGAAAGTATTGACCCAATTACAAATACCGAGCGTTTTATACAGCCGTGAAAGTTTATTTACCTCGCATGAAGTGATGGAAATTGAACGGGTGTTACAAGCTGTCGCTGATATCGGTAATGATGCTCTGCTCAAAGCCGCGTTAACAACCGACACGCTTGGCTTATCCGGCACCCAATTGCACCATCTTATGGAAAATGAAACGGAATGGCAAACTTGCCTGACTCGTTTTCAAAACTACCATCAGCTTTGGGAACACAAAGGCTTTATCCAAATGTATCGCAGTTTATTATTAGAAGAACAAGTGCAACCACGTTTATTGGGTTACCCAGATGGAGAACGACGTTTAACCAATGTGCTACATGCTGGCGAAGCCTTGCAACAAGTCGCCGTGCAACAAAAACTCGGCATGACTGCGCTCTGTCAATGGTTATCGCTGCAACGCCAACAACAATCCGCCGCCGAAGAACAACAATTGCGCTTAGAAAGTGATGAAAAATTAGTAAAAATCGTCACCATTCATAAAAGCAAAGGCTTAGAATACCCAATAGTCTTTTGTCCGTTTGTTTGGGATGGGCACTTATATAACAGCAAATCGGATCAATTTATTTTCCACGATGAACAAGAAAAGATGACACTGGATTTAGGGTCTGAGGAAATTGAAACACATCGGGCACGCGCTTTAGATGAAGAACGGGCTGAAAACTTGCGTTTATTTTATGTCGCAGTCACTCGTGCCAAGCATCGTTGTTACTTAGTGTGGGGCGCGTTTAAAGATGCGTCAACGTCAACGCTCGCGCACCTACTGCATTCGGGCGTGGCCCTCGAAAAAACCGATGATGCGATCCTGCGGCAATCCTTACAAAGCATAGCCACCGCCTCGAAAAAACAGATCCAAGTGTCCTACTTGCCGACTGACAAAACGCTTTACACGCGCCCCAGTGAAAAACGCGAAACACTCAAACCACGTTACTTCAAAGGCAAAATTGACAAAACCTGGAAAGTATCTAGCTTTTCCTCAATCAGTTATCAGTCATCAGTGAACAGTTATCAGTCATCAGTGAGCAGTGAGCAGTTATCAGTGAACAGTGAGCAGTCATCAGTGAGCAGTGAGCAAGTGGATGCGGATCGTCCTGATTATGATGAAATGGCTTCAAAATTCCCTTTGACTTTGGACCGAGGTAAGGGCTACCAAAGCCGAGGAGAGAGCCAAGGCATCTTCAGTTTCCCACGCGGCGCAAAACCAGGAAGATTCATGCACGCGCTATTTGAATACATGGATTTCACGAAGCCCGATGATATCTTAATTGCGAATCAACTAGATAGGTTTGGCTATGATTCTGAACAATGGCAACCGGTGATAAAAACAATGATTGATAATGTGCTAAATACACCGCTTGATGCCAAACAACCTAATTTAACGCTATCGCAGATTGGGCGTGATAAACGATTGAATGAATTAGAATTTTACTATCCATTGGCCCGAATTACGCCGTCAGGTTTACAAAAAGTCTTTACTGATTTTGGGCATGATAACCTCGCGCCCATCGCCGAAGAGGTGAGCCGTTTACGCTTTGCGCCCGTGCAAGGAGTTATGAAGGGGTTTATGGATATGGTTTTTGAGTATCAAGGACGTTACTACTTAGTCGATTACAAATCTAATTTTCTTGGCAACCAACCAGAAGACTATGCAAAAGATCATCTTACCGAAGTGATGACACAGCAAGGCTATTTACTGCAATATCATATTTATACCGTTGCCCTGCATCGCTACCTAGCAGCACGATTGCCGGATTATCAATATGATGAGCATTTTGGTGGCATTTATTACTTATTCTTACGCGGCATGAATCAACAATGGGGTACTCGCTTTGGAATTTATCAGGACAAACCAACCACGGAATTGATAGAAAAATTATCGGCGTATCTTTCCAAAGCTAAAGCTTTGGACTCCAAATAATCTTTTGGAAAAATTATATACTATGGCAGCAACAGATATTCACCGAAATGATGTTACTCATAGATGATGATGAGGTGCTTAAAATGTTAGAAAGATTGCTCGAAAATGATGATTTGTTATTAGATACACCGATGATGCGTCGCCTTCGTACACAAGGGAGCTTAAATCAATCCCGTGATGATATCTTAAAGATTGTGGATATTCGATTTCAGCCACCATTTTCCATTCGTCAACAGTTCGAGCAACAATTAGCTCTCATTATGAATGGGACGGTGTTAGATATGCTATTAATGACAGCCGTTCAGTGTCAAACGATAGTGGAATTTAAAACGGTATTAGACAATGCAAATAAGACCCATTAATTTTATTTATCGTGATTCTAAAATAAAGAAGAAGAATGCGTAACATGAGTCAACAATGAAAAATCCGAGATCGAAATCAATCTCGGATTTTTCGGATTGGCGTAATTTCCTAAACCTTATTGATTAACCCGATTATTAATGAGATTTTCAACCACACTCGGATCAGCCAAAGTTGAAGTATCACCTAAATTTTCAATCTCATTGGCCGCAATCTTTCGCAAAATACGGCGCATGATTTTTCCAGAGCGCGTTTTGGGTAGACCGGGGGCCCATTGGATGGCATCTGGCGATGCAATTGGCCCAATTTCATTGCGAACCTGCTTCACCAATTCCTTGCGTAATTCTTCACTCGGTTCTCTATCCGCCATCAAAGTCACGTAGGCATAAATGCCTTGTCCCTTGATATCATGAGGATAACCAACCACTGCCGCTTCAGCCACCGCTTCATGCAGTACCAGCGCACTTTCTACTTCGGCGGTTCCCATCCGATGTCCAGAAACATTGATGACATCGTCGACACGACCGGTTATCCAATAATAACCCTCTTTATCACGACGTGCGCCATCGCCGGTGAAGTAGTTACCCGGATAAGCTTTAAAATAAGTATCAATAAAACGTTGATGATCACCAAAAACAGTCCGCATTTGAGAGGGCCAAGAACGAGTAATCAGTAAATTGCCTTCTGCTTCACCTTCAAGCACATCGCCTTCATTATTCACTATCGCTGGCACAACACCGAAAAATGGGCGAGTCGCTGAACCAGGTTTGACTGGATTGGCACCTGGTAGCGGTGTAATAAGGATACCACCCGTTTCGGTTTGCCACCAAGTATCGACAATCGAACAACGCCCTTCACCCACCACATGAAAATACCATTCCCAAGCTTCTGGATTAATGGGTTCACCAACACTGCCCAAGATACGCAAACTCTTGCGGCTGGTTGATTTAACTGGAGCATCGCCTTTGCTCATTAAAGCACGAATGGCGGTGGGAGCGGTATAAAAAATATTGACTTGATGTTTATCAACTACTTGCCAAAAACGACTGGCATCTGGGTAGGTCGGAACACCTTCAAACATCAAAGTGGTTGCACCATTAGCCATTGGCCCATAGATGATATAAGAATGACCGGTAATCCAACCCACATCCGCTGTACACCAATAGACATCACCATCATGGTAATCAAAAATGTATTTGTGCGTCATGGCCGTATAGAGAAGATAACCGCCAGTGGTGTGCAATGCACCTTTAGGCTTGCCGGTTGAGCCAGAAGTATAAAGGATAAATAATGGGTCTTCAGCATCCATTTCTTCAGCGGGACAATCAGCAGAGACGAGTTCTGCTTGTTCTTGATACCAAATATCTCGATTCTCTTGCCATTCTACTTGATTACCGGTATTTTTAACGACAATAACACTATGAACTAAAGGACATTGCGTAAGGGCCTTGTCTACATTCGCTTTGAGGGGTACAGCACGTCCACCACGCAACCCTTCATCGGTAGTAATGACCACTTCACAACCAGAATCTAAAATACGATCTTTGAGAGATTCAGGTGAAAAACCGCCAAACACAACGGAATGCACGGCACCAATTCGAGTACAAGCCAACATAGCAACCGCAGCTTCTGGAATCATCGGCATATAAATGCAGACGCGATCCCCTTTTTTCACATTTCGAGCTTTAAGCACATTGGCAAAGCGGCAGACTTGTTCATGCAATTCACGATAGGTGATTTTTTTATCCACTTGTGGATCATCACCTTCCCAAATAATGGCGACTTGATCGCCACGTGTGTCCAGATGACGATCAACGCAGTTGTAACACACATTGAGTTTTGAACCTTCAAACCAACGGATTTTGCCTTCGTGATAATTCCAGTCTTGCACCGTATCCCATTCTTTGAACCAAGTTACCAATTCTCGGGCTTGTTCTGCCCAAAAACTATCTGGATCGGAAATAGAATGGGCGTACATTTCTTGGTATTTTGCTTCAGAAATATGCGCTCTTGCCGCAGCATCAGGTAAAACATCATAAATTTTGCCATCTGACATGTCTTATGCTCCCGTTAATGCAAATTAAAAATGTAAAGAGAGATTGGAGATTGGAAATCCATCCATCGAAAAAAACCGCCAAAATGAACTTTGGTTTTTTTTTAGCCTATCTATTATCCCAAATTATGAGTCATTTTCAAAACTAAATTATTACAAATACTTTGCACACATGCGTTACAGTGTTTAATTCATTCATTATCAATTTTTAAATAAGGCTAAAGTTTGTAAACAATGTTCACGATGCCGATCGCCGGTATCAGGTTCAATGATACAATTGGGTATTTTTAAACCGTAACTCGCGCCTTGACTTTCAGCCACTAATATCCAAAGACAGAGTTGCGATAATGCGGTTTCAAGATTTGGAAGGGTAAGTACATCATCCCATGTTAACCAAACTTGTGCGCTACTCATGCCACCAAATTGTTTTATCATCCAATCTTGCCCACGCGCAACCGCTTTCCAATCAATATGGCGGGGCGAATCTCCTGGTTTATAATCACGATAGCCGATAAAATCTTCTCCGCCACCATCACGAGGACTACCTTCTCCAACATTGTCTGATTGTTGTCCGTGTGGCAAGTTTTTGTGTCCTTGTGGTTGTGGATAAACTAAAGTGGAAGTCTCTAAATGAATATAGCTCCACGCATGAAATAATCCGACTGGAAAACGACTATATACAGTTACTGGTCCTAAAGAAATTCGTCCGCGTTGTGTTGTTGGGATAGGGAGATTAATGTTGAAATGTTGATTAGCTGGTATGTCGGTAATCACTTTTGATTTGATATTGTTAAGATTAGAATCGCGTAGCCATTTGGTATTTTTGACAAAATTGGGTAACCACACTAAAGCATAACGGGCCCCATGTCCGCGATTATCAAGCCATAGTTGAAATTGGGCTATTTCGCCAGCAAATACCGGGGCCACTTTGCCAGCTTCGACACGTAAACTCAACAAAGTACGATGGGTATGTAACATGGAAACTAATCCCATGCTACCTAATAAAAAAGTCAGTGCATAGCCCATGCTGTTGTTGTAATTTATCGAACCGAGCAACATAATAAATAAGACGAGCGCAAACATTAAGCCACCACGAGTTGGTAAAATATAAATATGTCGCCTATCTAGGATAATGGGTCCTGGTTGTGGTAAATGACGGCTGGCAAAAAATCGTTGCCAACCGGTTTTCTTGGGATTTTCTGCCATAGATTGTGCAGTCATTTGAAATTTCGAGTTTAATGCGTTATAGCGTTTGCGAGTTTATTTTTAATGATTAACTCATGTTACGCATTCTTCTTCTTGAGGTATTTTTTAGAACCACGATCTCTCCCTCCCCCTAACCCCCTCCCGCTGGGAGGGGGGACCGTCCAGTGCCATTTTCCTATTGGTTAGCTATAACAAGATAGAGAAAATCAACAGTCAAAATATTGTTTTTAAAACCATTTAATGACTCTCGTTTTAGCTAAAGATAGCAAAATGGTACGGCGCGGTCCCCCCTCCCAGCGGGAGGGGGTTAGGGGGAGGGAGAGATCGTGAACACAAAAATAGCCTCAGTTAGGAAAGATTTTTCTTGAAATCAAGAATCAAGCTTTTTGGAAGCATTGTCCGTAACATGAGTGATTAATGAGTTAAATAATCAAATATATTTTATTCAATCGGGAATGGCTATATTCAGTAAGAGACATGGCAGTAAATAACATACGTGAAATATGTCGTTTGAAAGAGAAATTTCTACATAAGCTAGCTCAAAATAAATAGTATGTGTGTAAGTTATTTTCTGCTGCGTCCCTAATAATTACTTTTAGTGAAGATAAATACCATCGTTTTCAGGGACAATATCTTCTTGGTTAGATTTTTGAAAAGAAAGAATATTGATATTGTGCTTTTTAAGCAAATCTTCAAATTCTTCTCTCTCACAGCCGGCAATTTTTGCCGCTTCTGCAATATTGCCTGCAACCATGCGTAACACACGATTTAAATAATACCCATCAAATTCATGACGAGCTTCTGCTAATGTTTGAAATTTTTTCTCCGTTTCTAACGTCTGCTTAACGAGTGATAGCGGAATGATGGGAGAAGCTGATAATACACAGCACCGTTCAACCACATTTTGTAATTGTCGGACATTGCCGGGCCACGAAAGTGATTTGATATATTCTAAAGCATCGGGCGAAAAACGTGGTGATTCTATCCCTTCTTTTTCTGCTTGAAAAGCGAGAAAATGTTCGATAAGTAAAGGGATATCTTCTCGACGTTTTGTTAATGGCGGCATCAATAAAGGTATGACATTGAGTCGATAAAATAAATCTTCTCGAAATTCGCCACGTTTAACAGCCAATTCTAAATTTTGATGAGTCGCTGAAATAATTCGGACATCAACATGAACACTGTTTATTGCACCAACTGGTTTCACTTTACCATCTTGTAATACTCGTAATAGCTTGACTTGTAAAGAGGATGACATGTCACCGACTTCGTCTAAAAATAAGGTTCCACCATGAGTGGCTTGAAATAATCCTAAATTTTTCCTAACTGCCCCTGTAAACGCGCCTTTTTCGTGTCCAAATAATTCAGATTCTAATAACTGTTCAGACAAAGCACCGCAATTAATCGCCATAAAGACTTTGTCATGACGAGAACTTGCTCTATGAATTGCACGCGCTAATAATTCTTTACCGGTGCCAGTCGCTCCACCAATAAAAACACTACTGTGTGTTTTAGCAACTCGTTGTGCTTGTTTTAGTAGGTTGGCCATCGTATTAGTTTGATGTATGATTTCAGGGGCAAATTCATTGTCTTGATTTGAAGTACCGACATAACTGAGTGCCGCTTTGACACAACGAAATAATTCATCAGGATCAACTGGTTTGGTTAAAAATTGAAATATGCCTTGATGGGTGGCACGAACCGCATCTGAAATATGGGCACTACCACTGAGCATTATTACTGGTAATACGGTATTATATTTTTGAATTTCTTTAAGTAAAGTAATACCATCCATATTTTCCATGCGTAAATCAGTAATAACTAAATTTGGTTGAAATAGTGACAATTCAGATACTGCATCAAGACCATTTTCAACCGTTTTCACTTCATAATTCTCTGCTTCCAACCAAGCCGATACCATAGTTAAAATAAATGGATCATCATCAACTAATAAAATTCGTAATAAATGATTTTCCTCTTTAAGTAAGGGTTCTTGGGTTTCAGTGGTGTTTTGATTGGGCATATCAGAATCCTTCGAGTTAACTCTCTCTTAGTTATTGTTCATCCAAAAATTTTTTATATCCTACGCTTTAACTTTGTTTTTTTTATGGTTCTAATATTTTTATTATTTTATCGTTCCATTATGAGAATGGCACAAATAGTATTTCTTTAAGAAATACTATTTGTTGGGGAACGTTGCTAAGTCCTAATAAATATATTGAATTGACTCTAATTTTAAAGCTATTTTTATATACGGCAATAATCACACCATATACTAAAATAGTGAATAATTCATGTTATGCACAAAAAGCTCAAACACCAAAATAAATTTTGGACTCCTCTCTTAACAATTATCAATTATCAATTAACAATTAACAATTAACAATTTTTCCAGTATTTTTTGATAGACGATAGATAAGGTATCAAGGTCTTCAACATTAACGCATTCATTGATTTTATGGATGGTGGCATTCAGTGGGCCGACTTCAATAACTTGTGCGCCAGTGGGTGCAATAAAACGTCCATCTGAAGTGCCACCGCCAGTTGATAATGTGGTTTCGTAGCCACAAACCTCAGAAATGGCTTGTTGGGTAGCTGCTATCAAAGTACCTGATGTGGTCGTGGTCAAAAAAGGTGAGCCAGAATGTCTCCAAGTGAGGTTGTATCTGAGAGCTTGTTTATCTAATAAGGCTGTCATTTGTTCTTGCAATTGCGTATGCGTGACTTCGGTACTGTAACGAAAGTTAAATAAAATTTCTAAATCACCCGGAATCACATTATCAGCCCCAGTACCAGCTTTGATATTAGTAATTTGAAAGCTAGTTTTCGGAAAAAATTGATTACCTTGATCCCATTCGATTTCACACAAGGTTTTTAAGACTGGAGCAAAACGGTGAATAGGATTTTCAGCTTTATGGGGATAAGCAACATGTCCTTGGATGCCCTGTATAGTCAATAAGCCATTCAGGGAACCTCGTCGTCCATTTTTGACGACATCACATAAACGCTTTTCACTGGAAGGTTCACCAACCAGACACCAGTCAATAGAAACGTTTTTTTCTTGTAAATATTTGATAACTTTGATTGTTCCATCGACAGCTATGCCTTCTTCATCACTGGTAATTAAAAAAGCGATTGAACCTCGGTGCTTCGGATATTCAGCAACGAAACGCTCATAAGCCGTTACCATAGCTGCTAAGCTGCCTTTCATATCAGCAGAACCGCGTCCATATAAAAAGCCTTCATGCAAAGTCGAAGAAAAGGGTGAAAATTGCCATTGATTTTCGGGGCCAGTAGGGACAACATCAGTATGTCCAGCAAAGACAAAAAGAGGATTCGTATTTCCTCGCCTGGCCCATAAGTTATCTACTTCACCAAAACGTAAATGTTCAATAGTGAATCCAATAGCTTGTAGGCGTTCAGCGATTAGAGTTTGACAGCCGGCATCAACGGGCGTTATAGAAGGGCGATTAATAAGTTCGATTGCGAGAGCTAGAGTGGTTGACATTTTTTAAGGGGACCGGAAGAAAGGGAAAAGGAGAAAGGGGACAGATTTCAGTCAGGTGGTGGGTTTCGCTATCGCTCTACCCACCCTACAACCCGACAAAATTCGATTGACAGTGTACTACTACTACTCTGAAAACGCAGGAGAACTCTGTAAATCTTTGATTTTAAGTTGAACTTATCCACGTAAATCTTTGAAAATACTATAATGCAAAACAATTCTCCAGAATTTTAAATATCAAGGTATTTGTAAAGATTATAAAGGTAAAAATTTGTTAATTCCGATTAAAAAAACCATAAATCTAAAAATAATCCAAATTCTGGTTATACTTTAAATATAATAAAGAACTTGAGTCTTACAAGAATTTTGGTTGAAAATGATATCGGTTTCATTACACGTTTTAATATTTTGGTATAGACATTCCGCAATAAAAGACCTAATTTTATTGATGATGTTATCGTGCTTTGTACCGGATTATGGAATATCAACGTCATTCAAAATTTATAAAGTTTTTTGTATATTTGGGGCGAAAATTTTAATTTTTTGTTTTTAGAACGGTATTTTTTAAATCAGGATAACTCTTTTGTTTTGTTCATCAAAAATAATCAGTTAAAGAAGTGTTTTTCATTAACAATTAGCAATTAACAATTAACAATTAGCAATTTTCACCAGCCCAGGCTATTCCTCACTTTACTCATTTCGCTCAATAAATATTTTTTAATATAAAAATTATCATGTTATATTTTTCATTATTTCAGTTTACACAATTTTTATTAATTATTTAATATAGTTATGCGAAAAAATTAATCTATTACATCAATAAAATAAAATAAATTGTTAATTTTTAAGGATGACTTTTTTTCTATGACAACCTATAATTCATTTTTCTATTTAATCCCATTTTGAATGATATATTTTTATAGGTTTGATTATGAAAAATGTTTATCGTTGGACAGCTTGGCTTACAGCAGTCTATTTGATTATTATTTTAGGGACACAAAGCCTGTTTGCAGATGAAAAGGGGCAGCAAATTGGTTTACTCTGGCAAATTGATAAACCTGAATTTACACCAAGTTACCTTTTGGGGACAATACATTCGGAGGATCAGCGTGTTATTCAATTACCTGATGCGATAAGTTCCCACTTTGAAACGGCTGATAGTGTTTCATTGGAATTGCTAATGGACATTCCTACCATTCTTAAGTCTGCCAATGCCATGTTTTTTCAGGATGATGAATCTTTAGATCAAGTCATCGACAAAGCACTGTTTGATAAAATTGTCACTGTAATGGTGCAATATAAAATGCCACAGATGATGGTAAAAAAACTCAAACCTTGGGCTGTGGTAGCAACATTAAGTGCGCCACCACCAAAAACCGGCATTTTTTTAGATTTACAGTTGTACAAAAAAGCGCAAGAATTGGGAATAAAGACGTATGGCTTAGAAAAAGTCGAAGAACAGTTGGCGGTTTTTGAACGCCTTTCATTGAAGCAACAAATCAGTTTGCTCAAAGAAACCGTGAAACGCATTGACGATATGCCAACGACTTTCAACAAACTGCATGAGTTATATCTCAAACGCAATTTGACCGAACTGATGGAATATAGCATTAAATATATGCGAGAAAGTAGCGATGATAAAGTTTTAATTGATAGCTTTTATAAAGGGATTGTAGATAAGCGTAATATCATAATGGTTAAACGGATGGAAAAACGTTTAAAGGAAGGTAATGCGTTTATTGCAGTCGGTGCTTTGCATTTACCGGGTAAAAATGGCATTCTTCAATTATTGCAACAACGTGGTTATCAAGTCTCCGCAGTATATTAATGAATGATGAATAAATCTCCAACAAATAGTATTTCTTTAAGAAATGCTATTTGTGTCATTTTTAGACGGTTTTGGAAAATCACTCTGATAATTAACGAAATAACGATTTTCAAACCGTCCAAATTTCATCCATTTGAAATTCATCAATCATCATTTACATGACATTTATTTTGATGAATATCATAACGCACAATTTGATGGCTATTAGTATTAGCAATCCAAAGTGTATCTTCAAATAAACTTAATCCACCCGGCTCGTCTAAAGTACAATCAATGTCACGGTGAACGACTTGTTGATCCGCTAGTGCCATCCATCTGATTTTGCTATTATAAGTGTCTGCTATCCACAGGCCTTGCCGTTTATTATCCCAAACAACCCCCAGAGCATGTTGTAGTCGTGCCTGTGTACCAATCCCATCTTTATCACCAAATACAAATAAGCCATTGCCAATTAATGTATTCGTTGTCGCATCATGCAAACGAATATTACGCACTGCCGACGTTTCAGAATCGGCAACATATAAAACTCCCTCTCCAATACTCAAACCGGAAGGTTGAGCAAATGCTGCAACATTGGCTTTCCCATCAACAATATCTTCTCGTCCCGATCCGGCAAATACCCCAATCGTTTTAAGGGCTAAATTCATAGCCCAAATTTGATGTTGTCCAGCCATAGCAATATACAAAATGCCATCATAATGCGCTAAATCCCAAGGCGAGTTGAGAGAGCCTTGTAATGGATTGTCAAAAAAAGTATTGCGATAATGTCCCTGTTCACCTTTACCAGCAATGGTTTCTACTTGTCCCGACACTAAATCAATACAACGTAGGGCATGGTTTTTCGTGTCTGCGACATAGAGTTTATTATCGACTTTGACCAATCCTTGTGGATCATGAAATTGGATGTCTTCTCCAATGCCATCCATCAAACCAGGACTGCCATTACCAAAATAACGCTGAATATTTCCCATCCAGTCAGCTTCTAAAACGCGGTGATGTCCACTATCACTAATATATAAATGGGTGGCTGTGGCGTGAATTTTTCCTGGAAATTTTAGCGGTAAATCAGGCTCTGGCTCAAGTTGAATCGACATTGAATTTCGTATTCGCAAGCCTTGACGTTCCGCTTTTTCTAAATGTTCAGCAATCAACATATCAAGTTGATCGCGTTGCCCTTCGCCACTAAATATACCCATCACATAGCCTTCTGGGTCAATAAAAACCATAGAGGGCCAAGCGCGAATGCCATAAGCTTGCCAAACGGTCATCGCAGGATCATGAGCGACCGGATGATGAATTTCATAACGATTAATGGCTTTTTGGACTTGTTTGCCGACGCGCTCATTAGGAAATTTAGGGGAATGTATGCCAATAACGGTTAAACCATCGGGATATTTTTGCTCCAAATAGGCTAAATCCGGCAAAATGTGCATACAATTTATACAACAATAGGTCCAAAAATCTAATAACACGACTTTGCCGCGTTGATTAGCGAGACGCAAAGGTCGTAACGTATTAAACCATTGAAGTGTATCGGGAAGTTCGGGAGCATGAATACGTTGAGAGGACATATACAATGGTGAATAGCGAATGGTGAATGGTGAATGGTGAATAAATAATCTATTTGTCCATTTAGGGACACCGCAGAAAATAACTTACACATTATCAACATAAGCTATTTTTTTAATAAATAGTATTTGTTAAAAACTTCTATTTCAAAACACGTATTTTAATTAATTGCCTTTGTTCCTTAATACGATATTTCTCTCTTAATCACTCATGTTACGCACAATGCTTCCTAACTGAGACTATTTTTGTGTTCACGATCTCTCCCTCCCCCTAACCCCCTCCCGCTGGGAGGGGGGACCGCTCATTGGCATTTTCCGGCTACTTAGCAAAAATGATAAATTGTTGTGTAATATATTAATTTTGTATTTATCATGAATTGGAAATCTCCACCGGGCGGTCCCCCCGCCCAGCGGGAGGGGGTTAGGGGGAGGGAGAGATCGTGGTTCTAAAAAATACCTCAAGAAGAAGAATGCGTAAGATGAGTTAATCCCTTGAAAAATTTTATCGTTTTGAAGAGCATTTCGTATCATTTATACCATTGAAAATAGGGAATACGGAATGGGAAACAGGGAGAAAAGTTAACAATAGCGTGATTTTTTTAGAGTCCTTCGCTGCACATAGTGGAGTTTTGGAAATAAAGAAATATAAATATTTCTAAAAAAAGTGAGGGAAATTTCAGAGATAGGTAATGAAAAAAACCAGAAAAAATTGGCGGAGAGGGTGGGATTTGAACCCACGAAGGAGGATTACCCCTTCCCGGTTTTCAAGACCGGTGCTTTCAACCGCTCAGCCACCTCTCCAGATGAAGGACAGCTATTATCTCTAAAATCAAAATAATTTTCAAGGAATATTTTCAAAATTTTGCCCAATGAAAAAAACTTTGAGCTTTATTAATTATGCGAATTAAGAGTTAAAAATGTAAATACATTTAAAAACAGAGGATTATAAATCACCCTATTTTTGAAAATTATTTATAACTCATTGATTTTTTATGCTCAATTTCAACCCTTAATTCGCATTGATAATTGATAATTGATAATTGATAATTGATAACTGATAACTGATAACTGATAACTGATTATGAGTAAACATTACCTGACTCCCCTTTTTTCTCCTAATAGTATTGCCATTTTTGGTGCCAGCAATGTGGAAGATACGGTTGGTTTTGTCGTTTTTAAAAATTTGGTTGAAAGTGGTTATAAAGGTAATTTATATCCTATTAATCCTAAATATGAAAAAATTCAAGATCACACAGCATATCCTTCTATCCGCGATATTGGTGGTCAATCCATTGATTTAGCCATGATTATTACACCAGCCAAAACAGTACCTAACATTATTGAGGCTTGTGGTGAATATGGTGTCAAAACCGCCATCATTATCTCGTCTGGTTTTAGTGAAATCGGTAAACAAGGGGCTAAATTAGAGAAAAAAGTCTTGGCTAATGCCAGACGCTTTGGTTTGCGTTTTTTAGGACCCAATTCTTTGGGCATTATGCGCCCACTTATTGATTTAAATGCGACGTTTACTAATAGTTCAGCTAAATCTGGCCATTTAGCGTTAGTTTCACAATCAGGTGCATTATGTAGTGCGATTCTTGATTGGGCTTGTCCTAATGATGTTGGATTTTCAAGCATTATATCAATTGGCACTTCTGCTGATTTAGATTTTGGCGAAATTCTTGACTATTTAGTCTCTGATCCACAAACACATGGTATTTTATTATATATTGAAGATATACACCAAGCACGTAGTTTTATGAGCGGTTTACGAGCTGCTGCTCGTATGAAACCGGTTATCGTTATTAAAACCGGTCGGCATGAAAATGTTTTCAATACTGTTATGTCACACAGTGGTACTCAAATTGGACGTGATGATGCTTTTGATGCGGCATTACAACGTGCTGGGGTGGTGAGAGTGACCACATTTGCACAATTATTTTCAGCCGCAAAAACCTTAGCTTCTCGCTACAAAGCACAAGGTAATCGCTTAGCCATTATCACCAAGAGTTGTGGCCCAGGGCTTATGGCAATGGATCGAGCAGCCGATTTGGATATCCCATTGGCCCAATTATCACAAACCACATTGCAAACCTTAAAGCCAGCATTATCGGAAACTGTAACACCTAATCCTATCAATATTATCAATGATGGAACACCAGAGTGTTATCAAAAAAGCGTTTCGACTTGTTTACAAGACCCAAATGTGGATGGCGTTTTAGTTATTCTAACGCCCAAAGCGATGACTTATCCGTTAGAAGTGGCAAAAGCCATCATTGAAATTGCTGATAATTCCCCTAAACCCATACTTACTTGCTGGATGGGTGGCACACAAGTAGAAGAAAGTCATCGCTTATTTATCCAAGCCCGTATTCCAGAATTCCATACCCCAGAATCAGCAGTAGAGGCATTTTATTACTTAGCCGCTCACCATCAAAATCAACAATTACTATTACAAACCCCGCCATCATTAGGCTATCTTGAAACCCCTGATGTAGAAGGGGCCCGCATGATTATTGAAAGTGTATTGGCAGAACGGCGTAAAGTATTAACTGAAATGGAATCAAAAGCTTTACTCGGTGCTTTTCGGATTCCAATAGTTAATACTGCCATTGCCCATACTGCTAATGAAGCCCTTGTGTTAGCAGAAGCGATGGGATTTCCGATTGCAATGAAAGTTAATTCTCCTGACATCTTAAATAATGTGCAGCATAAAAGTGATGTAGGAGGAGTCAAACTTAATATTAGAAATGCCCAATCTATTCGAGAAGCATTTAAAAGTATTATGCAAGCAGTACAAACGCAATTTCCTAACGCCCGTATTAATGGTGTCACAATAGGAAAAATGAGTCGTAAACTTAATGGGCGAGAATTGATGGTGGGTATGGTTCGTGACCCAGTTTTTGGTCCGGTGATTACCTTTGGCATGGGAGGCAGTATGGTTGAGGTGATGAGCGATATTGCTGTCAGTTTGCCACCATTAAATCGTTATTTAGCCAATGTAATGATTAACAAAACTCGAATTGCCAAACTGTTAGGCGAATTTCGTCAAATGCCACCGGTCAACCGTCAAGTATTAGAAGATATTCTGCTACGAGTTTCAGAAATGGCTTGTGAATTACCTTGGTTACAAGAAATAGATATTAACCCATTAATTATTGATGAAAATGATGCGGTGGCGGTTGATGGGCGTATTGTTATAGATTATTATACACCACTACCGGATCGTTATGCCCATATAGCAATTTACCCCTACCCAACCCATCTTGTTACCCATTGGCATTTGCCTGATGGCACTGACATTACTATTCGTCCCATTCGTCCAGAAGATGCCGAAATAGAACAAGATTTTGTGCGTAATTTGTCAGAAGAATCCAAATATTTTCGTTTCATGCAAACATTACAAGAGCTTACGCCAACTATGTTGGTTCGCTTTACGCAAATGGATTATGATCGAGAAATCGCTCTGATTGTTGTTACCCAACAAGATGGAAAAGAGATTGAACTGGGTGTTGCTCGTTATGCCATTAATCCTGATGGTGAAAGCTGTGAATTTGCGCTTGTTATTGCTGATGAGTGGCAACATCGTGGTATTGCCCACCGTTTAATGAATTGTTTAATGGAAGCTGCTCGTACTAAAGGTTTAAAAGTCATACAAGGTGAAGTATTAAGTAATAACCATAATATGCTAAAATTAATAATTAAATTAGGATTTACAACTGTATTGGATGAAGAGGATCGTAGTTTAACTTTGGTGAGTAAAAATTTATAATTCATGATCGCAAAAATAAATTTTGTACTCCAAACCTGGTTTTATGAGTTAAAAATTTATTTTGAATTCTGGGGATATCGCTGAAAATAACTTACGCATTATCAACAAATACTATTTCTTTAAGAAATAGCATTTGTAGAAATTTCTATTTCAAACGATATATTTCACATCTGTTATTTACTGCTGTGTCCCAAATGCTATTTCTTTAAAGAAATAGTATTTGTTAGGGACGTTGCAGAAAATAACTTACACGCTATCAATCAACAAATGCTATTTCTTTAAAGAAATAGTATTTGTTAGGGACATCGCTAACAATAACTTACGCACATCAGCAAATACTATTTAAGAATAGGAGTCCAAAATTTATTTTGGATTCTGAATCATTATAAAAGAATTTCAATCCAGAACTGGTATAACTAAAAAATGCGTCCAGAAAATTATCAACCCGTCGAACATCCGGCTAGTCACGAATATGAATTATATTTCGGACCTAATCACCCCGGAATTGAAGGCAATTACGCGCTGAAAGTGCGTCTTAGTGGTGATGAAGTTGTTGGAGTCAAAGCCGATGCGGGTTATTTACATCGTGGCTTTGAAAAAATTATGGAAGAACGTTTGTGGATTCAAAATGTCGCACTCGTTCCTCGTATTTGTGTCCCTGATCCTCCTCCAATGGAAGAAACTTATGCACGGGCAGTGGAAATGCTTGGTGGCTTGGAAGTGCCAGAACGGGCCCAATGGATACGAGTGATGATGTTAGAAATGTCTCGAATTGCAGCCCATTTATTCATTGCCGGTGGCACATCTGCAACCACTGGACAATACAGCAATATGTTTTGGGGAATTGCAGATCGGGACCTTATATTGGATTTATTTGAAGAGCTTACCGGTGCGCGTATTTATAACATGTTTATTACCCCAGGCGGAGTGCGTCGTGATATACCGGATGGCTTTTTAGATAGATTGGGACAAGTATTGGATTTTTTAGAAGCGCGTTTGCCTGAATATGACGATTTATTTTTTGACAATCCGGTCTTTCATCGTCGGGCAGAAGGCATTGGCAAAATGACCCAAGAACAAGCGTTAGCTTGGGGAGTGACTGGTCCTAATTTACGCGCCTGTGGTTTACCTTTCGACGTGCGCCGCAATGATCCTTATTTAGTTTATGAACAATTAGATTTTGATATTCCTACCGAAACCGGGGGTGATGTCTTAGATCGAATTCGGGTAAGACGTTCAGAAATCATTGAATCGACTAAAATTTTACGACAAGTCATACAACGGCTTCCCCATGTCAAAGGACCTATTCGTTGTCATTTACCTAATCCACTCGCTTGGAATGTTCCAGAAGGAGATGCTTATGCTCGCACCGAAGCACAAAAAGGTGAACTTGGGTTTTACGCCGTTTCTACCGGAGGTACCAAACCTTGGCGAGTGCATGTCCGAGGGCCATCATGTATGCACGCCGTACAAGTTTTAGAAAAACTTTGCCTTGGTGCTAGAATTGAAGACATTGCAATGATTATGTTTTCTTTAGATGCTTGTCCGCCAGAAGTCGATAGATAATTGGGCTCAAATAATTCTTGCTGTAAAAAATCCGGTGATGCTCAGATTTAGATGACTCAACCCATTGATTTTATTTAACACAAAAAATTGTTTTTTCTTGTATCACCGGAAAATTTACAGCAAGAAGTTTTTCACATAAGCGTAGGGATTTTTTATTCGCTATTTATGGGTAATAAGATGACTGATAGGATTATTAGAATAGTACAAGTTATTAAGCAATTTTTAAAAAATATAGTGATAAAACCAGAATTTGCCCGACCTCGTCAGCGCAGTTGGTGGTCACGTAATTGGCTAAATACCTTATTTTTGAGTTTTGCCATTTTACTTGGGTTAGGGGTCATTTTTATGCTTATGTCTGGATACAATTCGTATTTGACGGTGATGCACACTAAAGATGCCGAAGAGTTAGCTAAATGGGGAACTTTTGGGGACTATGTTGGCGGATTATCAGGTTCCATTTTTAATTTTTTTAGTTTTGTGTTACTTCTTTTGACTATTTTATTGCAAATTCAGGAAATGAGATATTCCAGAGAGGAACTGGAAAGATCAGCTAACGCATTCCATCTACAAGGTAAACTACAAAGACACCAAAATTTTGAGAATACTTTTTTTCAACTCTTACAACTACATCATCATCATTCCAATACTTTAATTTGTGATGAAAAATCAAAGGCTTTATTAGGTGGACGACAATGTTTTGATTACTTTTATCATATTCTCAAAGGAATATATCAAGAAAAAAAGACCGAATTTGTTTTTTCTCCAAATATGTCATATTTAGAATCAGAACAAGAACTTATTAGAAGAACTTATAAAGAGTTTTATGATAAAAATCAAGAAAAATTAGGTCATTATTTTCGCAACATTTATCATATTATTAGGTTTGTCGAAAAGAATCATCCAAAAGACGAAGATGAAGAAACACTCAGAAATTATATAATTATTCTCCGTTCTCAATTTTCGAGTCATGAATTAATACTTATTTTTTATCACTGTTTATATCTTTGGTATGAATATGGAGAATCTGGATTTTATGAGACAGTAGAAGAATATCTACTGTTAGATGATTTGCAAAAGGTTCTGCTGTTTAAAAGTATGCACTACGACTTCTTTCCTAAGAATGCAGTTCACGATGCTTGGCACGAAAATATTTAATTGTTAATTGTTAATTGTTAATTGTTAATTGTTAATGAAAAAAACCTCAATAACTAAAATAACTAATTGTTTTTTATGGATGGAACAAAAACGGAATCCATTTTTGATTCGACAAAGAACCTAATTTTTATCACCCAATTTTACGGTGTATGTTGGCATTCAATTGCCAGATAGTACCATTCATTATAATGATGTTGAACCGATACAGTTTGAAGTTGAGTAAAGCAAAACCTGTCAGGTTTGTCTCAATTTGAAGTTCTTCGAGATATAAAGTTCCTTTGTCGTAGCAAAGGAACTAGAAAAACCCTAGAAAAAACCAAAGCTGATGCTTTGAACTCCAAAACCTCGCCTGGAATCCTTAGCTGTGCTTTGTTTTTTTTTGGATTAAAAGAGGTTCAATAATTTAAGTGCCATGATGAATAGAGCAATTAATAGAATCCAGCGAATAATACGCTCACCTTTTTTGACCACCAGTTGTGCTGCCCACCATGCACCACACGAATTGCCAGCCGCTAAGCTTAATCCCCATTTCCAATCGACATTGTCGCTCCAAATAAAAATGCCTAATGCCGGTAGCGTATAAATAAACACGATAAAAACTTTGTGCATATTAACAAATACCAAATCAAGCCTTAATAGATGAAAAAGGGCAGCCATGATGAGAAATCCGACACCAACTTGGATAAATCCCCCATAAAAACCAATACCAAACATCGCTGGATAAACGAGCCATTTTTTAGTATTTGAATCATTTGAAAATTCAGTTATTCGTTGATGAGGCGAAAAAATCATAGACAGAACGACAAAAATAAGCACAATAGCAAGTATACGTTGAAACCATTGTTCATCAATTTTGACAGCAGCAATCGCACCAACAATTCCCCCTGGCACTGTCCAAAGAGCCATTTGCAGACTGGTTTTAAATTCATGAACCTTTTGTTGGCGAAAAGACAAGATAGCAAAAACATTTTGTATCAAAATCGCAACGCGATTAGTCCCATTAGCCAAAGCACTATCCAACCCTAAAAAAATAAGCGCAGGCAAAGTTAAAGCTGAACCGCCGCCAGCCATCACATTAAGTATTCCCGCTACAATGCCAATGATGAAGAGCAGTAAAATATATATAAAATCCATTAATTGTGTAGTGGCTCAGATTGATATTATCGTGTTTTCGAGTTTAGTGAAGAGAGGAGCAGTAATCCTCAGCAGCATACCCTACCAATAACCCTGTCATTATTCTTTAATTTTCAATCAACAAAAATGCAGCCCAATAATAAGGATGCTGATAGTTTGGATGTTGGAGCAATTGACGCTGTGCGTTTTGCAAGGCATAAGCTTTTGATTGATTATTGAGCAAATTCTGATAAAAATATTTCATTAATTCAGCAGTGGATGGATCACTCACTTTCCATAAACTGGCTAATGCACTACGGGCCCCTGAACTTAGGGCAATACCAGCCAATCCCAATGCAGCTTGCTCATCTCCAACGGCTGTCTGACAAGCACTAAGCGTTAGTAATTCTATTGGCGTTTCCCGAAATTTCGTGGGACTAACTAAATTCCTTAATTCGTTCATAGTCATTTTGCCATCATGAGCGACTAAAAAGGTTTCGTTTGGCTCATTACCAAAATGACCATGTGTGGCGAAATGAATAATATTAAATTCTTCTGTTTTTACCTTCTTTTGTAATTGAGAAAAAGTGAAGTCGTCATTTTGCAATCTATTTGTGGCTGGTACATTAAGCATAGCTTTTAGTCCCTCCAATTCGATAGCGACATTTTCTAATGCTGAAAAACCATAACCTCTCTCTTGAAAATCTGGATGTTGCGGTTCTTTTGAGAAGCCTCCCAATAAAACCTTTATTTCATGAAGTGGCATTTGATTGGGTATTTGTAGCTTTGGCATGATAGTGATCGCATAACTTTCAACCAAATACTGTTCGCCATCGTGTAAAGCGGTGAATGGAATAGTACGCAAAATGCCATCAGGAACAATCACCAAGTTCTTGATTTGGTGATTTATTAGAGTATTCGCTATCGGTTGGATAAGCCATTGATAGAATTTTTGGGCAAAAATCCTAACTGATTCTTTTTGATATTGGAGTGCATGACGAAATTGCATTGCCTGTTCTTCTAAAGCATAGTTATTACTTTCAGAGACAATAAATTGGCGAATACCAGTACGTAAACTTAATAATAATTCAATCCGATCTTCAAGCAAAACCGGATAAAGTAAGGCTGTGTTTTTAGATAACTTATTATCTTCGTATGCTTCTCTTTTTTCATTGAGTTTGATAACGCATTCATCCTGAAAATAATCACGCAACTCCAAATCCTTAAAACTTTCAAGGTGATTTCTTGCCGCTTTGAACGATTTTTGTTGTTCTTCCCCATTCTCTTGCTCAGCCCGCTTAAGCAATAAATCAGCTAATCCCAAATAAATAGGACTCATCACCTCACGAGAAGTTTGATAAATACGATAACCTGCTTGTAATTCTTGACGAATTTTACCTTGCTTTATACAAAAAATAGCCCATTCATAAGCATCAATAGCTTTCTGAGAATCTCCTTGTTTTTCAAACAATCTACCCAATTGTCCTTCCCAACGATACAATAATTCAGGATAATCCCGATTTTGCTGTGCGGAAAAAATCGCCTGACGAGTTAATTGAATCGCTTCTGAGTAACGTTGTTGTTCTTCATAAAGTTGTGCCAAATAGCCCTTGGCATAAGAGATTGCTCGGACATTTTGGATTTTTTGAGCGATTTTAATAGCTTGTGTTAAAGCATCGAAACTCAATTGAGACAGTTCGTTTTTTTGAGCCCCATCCAATTTCAGTTTAGGTTCGGTAGGAAAGATTTTTGGTATTATTTCTGGTGGTAAGGGAGGCAAAGCAGCACGACTACTATCCATTTTTGTGGAAGAAGGGGAAATGGTTTTGCAAGATGACTTTTGTTTGGCTTTTTCTTTTTCTTTAAAATCACGCATAGCTTTCGCTAATCCAATGAGAGCAAAAGCTTTATCGTATGACGACGGTAAAAGATTGACTTGTTCAAAAGTCATTGTAAAGAGTTGAAAAGTAGATTTACCAAAGAGACGTTCAACATCTTCCTCATCAATTTTTTGAGGATCATTGTGCTGCACAATAGTTTGAGTAACGTTGAGCCAAATTTTAGCCATTAATACATTATCATTTTTTTTTTCTGCTAATTGCAAACCTTCACGATAGGCTTGTAAAGCCTTATCATATTGTTGCTGAACAATAAATAAATTACCTTGTCGATTTAAAGTATTAGCCATTAACAATGAATCATGACTTTGTTCCGCTTTTTCTAAAGCTCGGTTAATACAATCTAAAGCCGTATCCAAAGCCGTTTTTTTATCAGATTGTGAAGCCGTTCTCTTATCGGATAGTAAAATAGAGCAAGTATTATCATTTGAAACCAGGCTTAAGGCGAGGTGAATATCACTTAAATGACTTAAAATAATAGCATGGCGCACCGGATCATTAATTTCTTCGAGCATAGATTCAGCAGTGCGTAAAATTTGAAGTGCCGATTTAAAATGTCCAAGCGATTGATAAGCAATCGCTAAATGCACAGAAGTGTCTACATAAGCCTCAGAGCCAGGTGTTAATTTTATGAGTGTAGCCTTCAAAGATTGCACGGCTTGTTCAAAATGTCCATTTTGAAAAAACGGCTCACTTGAATCAGTCCCTTGATATGCTAAACTAAATGAAGATAATAAAAATAATGAAGATAATGAAAATAAGGTGAATAATAAAAGAAATTGACGAAGATATTTTTTAATCATAACTTTAATTTTAATCTTTGGAAAAATACCAAAGCTAAAGCTTTGGATTCCAGAATCAAGGCTTGGAGTCCAAAGCTTTAGCTTTGGATCATTAATCAATGAACTTACAAAAATATTTAATATTTATCTTCTTTTTACTACCAACCCTAACTTTAGCGGCTGGCAAACATGCACTACTGATTGGCATTACTGATTATTCTGCTGATTCGCTCAAGGGCGCGATTAATGATATTGAATTAATGCAAAAGGTTTTGCAACAGCGATTTGATTTTCAGACTAAAGACTTTATCATCTTGAAAAATGAAAAAGCCACACGCACAGGTATTAAAAATGCTTTTTCTCAATTGGCAACACGAATAAAATCAGGTGATTTTGTTTATATTCATTATTCCGGGCATGGCTCGCAAACGAGAGATTGTAACGGTGATGAACAAAACGGTAAAGACCAAACTTGGGTAACTTATAGTAGTCGAACCCGCAAATTGTGGAATACTGGACATGAAGATAATTATGATGTGTTAGATGATGAAATTGATAGTTTGCTTCAGCCCATTTATGCCAAAACCGAACAAGTTGTCTTTGTTTCTGATTCTTGTCATTCCGCAACCGTTAGCCGAGGTGGAATCCCGGTAAGTCGTGTTATCAAAGAAGATAAACGTACTCATCCGCTTTGTACCCAATCAATTAATTCTAAACTCTTTATACATCGTGGTATTCGTATTGGTGCTGCTCAAGATCATGAAACAACCATTGAAGTGCCGATTGAAGGCAACAAATTTTATGGGCTTTTCACCTGGCATTGGGCACATGCTTTGCAAATGGCTAACAAAGATAATACGTGGCACGATATTTTTAAGCAGACTTCTGCTCGGATAACAACTTGGCGAGATGGTATACAACATCCAAAGATCAAAAAATTGTTGCCTCAAGCCCAAATTGAAGGGCGACAGGATCACTTAGTTCTCAGTAGTGATTTTAAACCATTGCCTAAAACAGTTACAGTGGAAGGTATCATTCCAATAAAAGGAGTACGAATTAAAGCGGGAAAAACCGTTGGCGTAACCAAAGATTCTATCTATCGTTTGTATAAACCGCAACATCCTAATCCGCAAGAATTGCCTTATTTGACGATTAGCGATATTGATGAATTTGTCAGCTTTGGAAAACAGGTGGGTACTTTTAAAACCGGTGATTTAGTGATAGAAGAAACTCATGCTTATCCATTTGAACCGATCCCAATTTTTCTTCAAACCGATTCAACTCTCAAAAACAATGATGAATTACTGTTAAGAAAAATACGCTTAGCTTTAAATGATAAAAAACAATTTCCGGCTTATAGGCTGACTAATAATCCGAATCAGGCACAATATTTTTTGCACTGGTTGCAAGTTCAACAAACACCAGAATTACAAGTTTTAACGCCAGACGGGCAATTGTTGCATGATAACTTGCAAATTTCTTTGAGTAATCCGACTCAAGCCATCGAAAAACTCCAAACCAATCTCAGCAAATTAGCGCGGATTCGTGAACTTAAAGCATTACAGCCTCATCCTCCAAATGATTTTTCTGGCAAATTACAAACCTTTATTTTTAAACCCTCTTTGCCTTGTCAAAAATGTGATAAATGTTTCCCTTCCAATGGCATAACCTATTGTCTTAAAACAAACAATGAGTTGCAAAATTTTAAAGGAAAGGAATTTGATATTCAAGATATGCTGGTATTTTCGATCACTAATGAATCATCAGATAAAAATTTACATTTTTATCTGCTCTCCATCAGTCCTGATGGTGGTGTAGAAATGCTTTTTCCTTCACAATACGAAATCCAAAAAAATCGGTCCCGTATCAATGCTAAAAAAAGAGCAATAAAGATTTCTCCTTTATTATTAGATCAAAAGAAAGAATGGACACTTAAACTGATTGCGACAAGCAAACTAATTGACGTGTCAGTATTAACTGCCAGTGGTTTTGAACGAGGTCGTTCTTACTCAAATTCACTAGAACGATTATTAAATCATGCGATGACAGGGCAACGAGGTTCTGTAACAAGGGCGGGGAGAACGGGGCGGTGGGCAACGAAGGAAATTTCATTTCAAGTGAAATGATTCAAAACAGTGGGGTTAAAAATAGCCTTTCAAGCGTCAATTCCTGATTTTGTACTTTTCATTTTGATTTCCAAAGTTTTTGCTTTAGGGATTATCAAAAAATTTGCTACTGCTAAAAAAAAAGCTTGGACTTCGGACTTTCATCCAAAGCGCAAGCTTTCAATAATTCTATTTTGTTAGATTTTGTATAGAGTGGATAAAGCGTCAGCGTGATTACTATAAATGTAGGTGGAGAAGCTTCGTTTTATCCACCTACAAGCCCTTGATTTTATTAAATGTGACAAAAGTAGATATAGTACCCAAGCATAAAAAATTAGTTTTTAAGACAGTTTTATAACAAAAATCTACCAAACCAATTATCCAAAATAAACTTTAGACTCCAAACGTTAGCAGAGTCCAAAATTTATTTTGGCAAAAACACTTTTTTAAAACCTGTAGATATTCTTTTGAAAAATCGCCTAAATCCCCATAATCTTTTTTTTAGTGGAGATAAATATTAGGAACAATGCTATAAATAAAATATCTTGATACCTACAATATAGTATTTTTTAAGAAATACCTTTTGTTTACGTGCGTAAATTATTTTCTGCAACATCCCTTAGAAAATACCTATTTAATACACAGATACCAAAATTTTAATTTTAAAAAATCCATTGAGAATATTGAGAATTAAGTAATATTGAGAATTATTTTTTCACGCCATTCTCTCAACTTCTTCGGCGACCACGACATAACGTCGATTATCTTCCTTAGTACAATAATAACAACTGACCAAGGTTAAACGTCGAGTCAAACTGGGTTCCAGCAAAGAAGTATCATTTTTATCAGTAATATAAATCGCTGAGACTTGATAATGCCAACGTCCGCTCCGTAGAGATTCAAGCACCAACATATCACCCGATTTTAACGCTTTCAAAAAATCAAAAAAGATGTCACGATGATGTATATTAAGAACACTATTGCCCAACTCGCCCGGTAAAACGCTGCTATTTGAATGCCCTAGCGCAAACGCTGACATACCCCCACTGGCATGGGAAAGGACAATTTTTTCTACATTCAAACGTGGAATGGACAAACGGGCCAAAGGCCATGTATTTGCCCAAGGCCACGGCTTGACTTGACGACCACTCGCTTGGGTACGTACCCAAGCAGTGTGCAACAAGCCCTGCGCAAACCAAGCTTGAATATATACCTCATTGCCTTGATTAATTTGCCATGCCATACTACATAAGGCAATTGAAAGGGTCATGCTACCCCATTTGAGAGGTTTTTTCATGGTTAGAAACCGTTTGAGTTGAGCCCACTTTTAAGATTAACTTTTCTTTATTGACCTGCTGATGATAACAACAAGACTATCCCGATAAGTACCAATGAAACGCTCACTGAGGCGAGTAAGCTCGCACCCAAAAAATTCAATAAACTCATAATAGGTGATGGTTGTGTACTGGGTTTCACACTATCCATTAATTAATAACTCCTGGGTATCAAAAAATTAGGTATAGTTTTTCAGGTAAATAATTTCATCAATTGATGGTAGAAATGAGATATAGATGAAACGTTTCTATCAATAAATTATTTATCTGAATGCCTATAGTATAAATGCCTACTATTTTTGAGCAAGAGCCTTGCCAAGGTGTTAGTATTTTTAAAATGCTTATTATGAGTAATTACTAAAGGTAAATTAACGGTAATTTCTTAAATTTTTGATCAAAAAGAGACAATTTAATGAAGATAAATCTTAAAAGAAAGACTAAAAAATGGTAACCAAAGAAAAATATATCAATTTTTTAAAAACTAACGAAAATTGTTTGAGTTTTAAACGATGACCTATTTTTGATGCTATTATTTTTTGTATCAACAGGTTAAATGAAAAAATACGTTTCAATCACTTTTTTATTAATCTTTATAAAAATAATAAAATTGAAATTAAGGTTGAATATGATATCAATTTTTTATATTAGGAACTTGCAACATGCTTAAATTATTCGTCTCCTGAAAATATAAATAGCGAATAAATAATCATACACAAAAATTTATAATAATATCATTGAACTCTAGTATGTACTTTTGTCTTCGATAGCTTTGAAATCACTTTGCTGTACACCGAACAACAGAGAGCAACGAAATCACTTTGTTTTTCGTTTTAGATAAATTTCTAAAAAAAGTAGGAATTTCTCTAAGGGAGTTGGAAAAAATAAATCCCCCTAACCTCACTACCAATTTAGTTCATTAGTTAAACTTTTTTTACCTTGCCTATCTCCTCTTTATAAAGCTACTCTATGCACATAAAATTTTTAAATAGTTAATTTTTATATTTTATTAGGTATTTTTGGTAGGCAAGCGGGTCAATGCCATTAAGTTAAGGATTTTAATTGGGATAACCACAAGGGATTACCCCTACAAATCATGATCTTATGTAGGGGCAATCCTTTATGGTTGCCCTTAACTTAATGGCATTGAGGCAAGCGGGTGGTACGATTTTTGGTCTGTTTCAAGTCTTTGTTACCTGTTTACCCACCTATGAGCATAGAATAGCTTATAAAAGAGGGGAGCGATCAGTCATTTCATTTTTTTGAGTTAATATTAAAACAATAAACCAAGACTATTGTGAGGACAGATTCTGACAATACCGGGGCAAAATATGGCGAAAAAATGGAATTTATAGAAAATCAAAAGTTTGCACTGTTTAATTCCAAGCAAAATTTTAGGAGTCTAAAACGTAAATTTTGAAAACCATTTAAAAATCAAACATCAAAACGATTAGGAGTTCATTTATGGGTCGTCGTATAGCAATTGTTGAAGATGAGCCGGCGATTCGGGAAAATTATGCAGCGGTACTACGCCGGCAAGGCTATGAAGTTAGCACTTATGCTAATCGTCAAGAAGCTATGCAAGCTTTTCATACCCGCTTACCAGAATTGGTTTTATTAGACATTGGATTAGAAGATGAAGTTGAAGGAGGTTTTGACCTATGTCGAGAATTACGCGCCATGTCACATTATTTACCGATTATTTTTTTGACAGCACGAGACAGTGAATTTGATACCGTATCAGGATTACGTTTAGGAGCTGATGATTATTTGACAAAAGACATCAGTATGCCACATTTATTAGCCAGAATTGCAGCTTTATTTCGACGTATTGATGCCCTACGTAATCCCCCTTCTGAAGAAAATATCATAGAAAGAGGTCCATTGCTGATAGATAGTCATCGATTGATGGCAACTTGGCGAGGCGTAGCAGTCAATTTAACCCTCACAGAATTTTGGATTGTCCATGCCTTAGCTCGTTTTCCAGGACACGTTAAACATCGAGAACAACTGATGCAAGAAGCTAACGTTGTAGTTGATGACAGTACCATTACCTCACACATCAAACGCATTCGCAAAAAATTTGCCACCATTGATCCAAAATTCACAGCAATTGAAACGGTTTATGGCATGGGCTACCGTTGGAATGTCGAACATTAGTTATCAGTTATCAGTTACCAGTTATCAGTGAGCAGTTATCAGTGAGCAGTTATCAGTGAGCAGTTATCAGTGAGCAGTTAGCAGTTATTAGTTATCAGTTATCAGTTATCAGTTATCAGTAAATGAGTTAAAATGCTCAATTAAATAATCACTATTCCTTATCCTTAGCAAAAAATTCTAAAAATATTCCCTCTTATATGTCTTCCCAGTTCATAAAACATCTTAATAAAACATCGTGAAATTTTTCTAAAAATCTTAAAATAGTTAATTTTACATAATAATTCTTTAAAATTAATTTTATTTTGAATATCCTAAAAAAGCATCAGTAACTGAGAGCTGATAACTGATAACTGATAACTGATAACTGGTAACTGATAACTGATATGACACTCACGATTCGTAGTAAAGTTCTCCTGCTCTCATTAACACTTTTTAGTATTCCTTACGTCGGTTACGAATACGTGCGAGAAATGGAAAAATACTTGCGCGATAATCTCGAAACCTCCCTAGCAGATAGCGCACGGGCACTTGCCAGCGTACTCAATGAACGCCCAACATTATTTACCCGCAAACTAGTTGACACCGTCCGCGAAGATGGCGAATTATTCGCCTATTCATTAACAAAACCGATAAAATTAGATGGCTATATAGATGATTGGCAAGAATATCTTAATTCCACCGGCGATTATGCCGACAAACATATTCTCAAAAACCAAGGCAACTATTCATTCAACTCCTTATCTTTTAGACATCTATTAGGAAAATCTCGTCACTATTTATATGCTTTATTCATTGTGCGTGACGAGCACATTGTCTATCGTGATACTTCTCAGTTACGCCTAGATAAAAGTGATCATCTGCAAATTGTCATGCAAAAACCAAATCGACAATTTTTTCGCTACATTATGCCACCGCAAACACCAGGTTGGATCACCGCATATCAAGTACCCAAAAGCGGTATCTACTCCCACCAAGCACAAACCGAAAACCGTATTCAAGGTACTTGGCGAGAAACTAAAGAAGGATACATACTTGAATTACGAATCCCTCTCTCATTAGTTGGTGATCGGCTTGGTTTTGCCATTGCAGATGTTGATGACATTAAACAACGTGAGCTCAAAACCTTAATAGGCACCTCTCCCATACAAAATCTTAAAACCGTTGGAAAAGTATTTATTCCCTCGCCGGAAATTGAACGCATTATTAACGCATTAGGTGATACACCTGGGCGACGTTTGTGGGTGTTAGATAAGCAACAACGAGTACTCGCCAAAAGCGGAGAATTAAAACGTGAAATTCCCCATCACCCACTGAGTGCCTTATATAGTTTATTACTCACCCCAATTGCTAAAGAAATCAAAGATGATCAAGCACAAGCTTCACGTCTTGAAGGTGAAGAAGTTAAAAGTGCTCTCCTTGGACAACCTAAAACTCGCTGGCGTTCCACTTTAGATAAGCAAACCGTCATTGTATCTAGCGCACATCCCGTATGGGTTAATAATCAAGTTATTGGTGCCGTTGTCGTTGAAGAAACCAGTAATAGTATTCAAACCGTACAACGTCAAGCAATCGCTAACTTATTTAATAAAACCTTAATAGTATTTTTAATTGTCACCTTTCTACTACTGCTATTTGCTAATCGGCTATCGGTACGTTTGCTTTCGCTACGCAATCAAGCAGAAACGGCTATTGATATCAATGGACGAGTAACAACCAGTCAAATCGGTTCGACCGACAAAAAAGATGAAATCGGCGATTTATCACGTAGTTTTTCTCTCATGTTAGAAAAACTCAAACAATACAACACTTACCTTGAAGGAATGGCGAGTAAACTCTCTCACGAATTGCGAACCCCCATTGCTGTCGTCCGCTCCTCCATAGAAAATCTTGAACAAGAATGCAACAATTGTGACTTAGAAATTTACATTGAACGTGCTAAACAAGGTGTTGATCGCCTTAATAAAATTATCACACGCCTCAGTGAAGCCACTCGTCTTGAACAAGCCTTACAAAGTGCGGAACGTGAACAATTTGACTTAACTGATCTAGTGAATAGCTGTGTTGGAGGATATCGCTTAGCCTATCCCAACCAACGCTTTGAAGCACAATTATCATCACCACCAATTACCTTAGAAGGTGCGCCCGATCTCATTGCCCAAATGTTAGACAAACTGATTTCTAACGCCGTAGATTTTTCAGAATCAAACAACCCAATTAAAATAAAATTATTTCAAGAAAATAAGATAGCCTGTTTAAAAGTCATGAATCATGGCAAAGCGATCCCCCCTGAAATGCAAGAACATTTGTTTGAATCTATGGTTTCGTTACGTTCCAAGGCTAACACCGGTGAACCCCATTTGGGATTAGGCTTGTATATGGTACGCCTCATCGCCGGCTATCATGGTGGACAAGTGCGTGCCGAAAATAACAAAGAAAACCCAGGAGCAGAATTCACCGTCCTATTACCAATACGTTCTAATAATGATGAATGATGAATGGTATAGCGTTTTTGCGTTTAATGCGTTATAGCGTTATAGCGTTTTCTACTTAATTATAAATAATTTAAACTAGATTAGTTGTACTTTATTCAATCAAAAAACGCTATAAATGAAAAACCTATTCAATATTTTTCCAAAGCTAAAGCTTTGAACTCCAAAACACGACATTGGAGTCCAAAGCTTTAGCTTTGTGCTATTTAATGACACAAATAGTATTTCTTAAAGAAATGCTATTTGTTGGGAATCGCTGCTAAATCCTACTTCAAATCATGAACAAAATCATTAGTTTCAAACCCATCGCCTCAAACAAAGCCAAAGTGCTTATTTTAGGCTCTATTCCGGGTAAAATATCACTCGAAAAACATCAATATTATGCACATCCGAGAAATAGTTTTTGGTACATCATGGAACGTTTGTTTGGAATTGATTCAAGCTTGGATTATGATGAGTGAGTTATTCTTCTCCAAAAAAAAGGTATTTCAGTTTGGGACGTTCTACAAACTTGCATCCGACAAGGAAGCCTTGATTCAGCCATTCAAGAATCAACCATCATTGCCAATGATTTCCAGTCATTCTATTCAAACCATCCCAACATAAAATCGGTCTTTTTTAATGGTTCAAAAGCAGAAGTGGTTTACAAAAAATATGTCATACCCTCTCTTTCTGAAAAATGGCTAAAATTAGAATATTTCCGTTTGCCCTCAACAAGTCCAGCATTAGCTTCATTAAATAGAGAAGAAAAATTGTTGAAATGGCAAATAGTTAAGGAAAAGCTAGAACCAAAAAAGAAGCTAAAATAAATTTTTCAACCAAAACTTTATCTTTGGCTGGGGTTTTGGAATCCAAAGCTTTAGCTTTGGCTGGAGTTTTGGAGTCCAAAGCTTTAGCTTTGGCTTTGGAGGAACACAATAAAAATGTTGATACGATTAGCTAAAATAGAAGACTTGGAAAAAATGACAGCAATTTATAACCAAGCAATCTCCACTCAATATGCGACCGGAGATACTGAACCGGTTGATTATAAAAAACAATTAGCTTGGTTTCAGACCCATTTTCCCCATAAAAATCCAATATTTGTGGCTGAAATGGATAGAAAAGTCATTGGCTACAATTATTTGAGTGACTATCGAGGAGGAAGATTAGCTTTTCGTTTTACCATGGAAACGAGCTATTATATAGAACAGCATTATCAACGAAAAGGCGTTGCCAGCAAACTCATGGAACAAGTGATTGCATTTTGCCAACAGAACGGTATAAAAAATTTAATAGCATTTGTTATGGAACACAATAAACCCAGTATCAAATTTTTACAAAAGCAAGGCTTTCAACAATGGGGATTATTACCTCATATTGCTGATTTTGATAGCATAGAATATAACCACACCATATATGGGAAACGCATTGAAGGATTCTGAAATAAATTCTCCAACATAAACGCTATTTTCACCAGAACAAGAAAAAAAAATGTTAATTCGCCATGCCTCTCAAATGCCGGTTGACACAGTGGATTTCTGGTTCCCAACGTCCTCGTTGGGAATCCATCCGTGACGCTCCTGCGTCACTCCTTTTTCTGGTTTTTTCTGGTTCCCAACGTCCTCGTTGGGAATCCATCCGTGACGCTCCTGCGTCACTCCTTTTGGGAATCCATCCATAACGCATCACTTCTTTGAGTTTTTCTGGTTCCCAACGTCCTCGTTGGGAATCCATCCGTGACGCTCCTGCGTCACTCCTTTTGGGAATCCATCCGTGACGTTCCCGCGTCACTCCTTTTGGGAATCCATCCATAATGTTTCCGCGTCACTCCTTTGAATTTGATTCATGTTTCCCGTAGCCAATTTTCAACCTTCAAATCGTCAATGCGATCAAAATGACTATCATCAGTAACTAAAGTCAAATGATAAGTCTAAGTCAAGGCTATCGCAACAATGAGAATATCTGCATCTGGCAACAATTTTCCTTGGCGTTTCAAAGAAGCATAAATTTCTGAAGCCTGCTCCAGAACCGCTTCATTGTCTATACCTAGCATCTGGTAGTCTTGATATTGTCCTCCGGTTTATTAAAGAATGCCCAACCTTTTACAGGTTTTCTCCTATTGTCACTAAAAAATATTGATTACAAGATTTTTTTATTAACTATTAACAAGAAATATTGAATCTGTGATTTAAATTCTCTTTTTAATCATTGATATAAATTGATATTCCAATAATTTTTAGTTGATGGGATTCATGGCCACTTCAATCCTAATATGACACTCAACGGCCTTATAGTGATAAAAATAAACGGCTTTTAATTAATTACTGATTATCAACTCCTCATTTCAATTTTTTTGAGAGCATTGTCTAAGAAAGCAAAAATGACAATTATTTGATTTTATAAATAATTCATGGATTATTTCCGGCATTGGTGACAAAATTTTTATGTGACCCGATGGCCATTTTTTGTCAATTCGGTTATTATATGCCTTTCTTAAATTTGGAGAGGATATGTATCGAATACAGTGTCCTTGTTAAATTGATTAACTTTTTTTATGGGTTTTACTTTTGTTCTATCCATTTTATGTAAACTAATTTAAAGATAAAAAATGAAACATCTTAATTTAGGAACCTATATTAATATTTTAAGTATTTTTGTAGGTATTATTTCAATCATTCTCACTATTCGCACCAATCCTGTTTGGGAAGTGATAATAATAGCACTAATGATAGGGCTAATAATAGGGTTGATTTTTCATAAATTTTTACATTGGTTTACCAATCAACCTTGGTTTATCGCTTGGCTTTCTTGGTTGTCTATTAACCAGCCTATTATTGAATCGCTTGGCAGGGAAAATGAGATATATCAAATAGCTAATCGAATTAGAACAGGAGAATCTAGTGCTATTATTGGTCTTTTTAGAGAAGAGAAAGTTTCAATACTCAAAACGTTTCAAGATAAAACACAACAACAAAATTTTTATGGTGAGAGAGCCGGTGAATTAGTATTTTCTTATTTGGATGTTGCAGGTGATCTTCCAAAAAGATGTACTCCTAGCCAATTTTGGAAAAAAGCTTTAAGCCCGCTTAAAAAAAAGATTTCTCACAATCCTGATTGGAATAATCTGCGTAATAAATATAAAGAATCTGAAGAAAACCAATTTAAAAATGAATCTTTGAGAGAACTGATTGATGAAATAGGAGAAGTTAATAAACAATTAGTATTGATAATTGACAGATTCGATGGGATATTAAATTTTCCTCAACTAAAACAAACCACTTTTTTGGCAGGTTTTCGTACATTAGCTTATCGTTCCAATCCACTAATTTTAATTGTGACTGCCAAAATTTCCTTGACAGAATTTCGCCGGAAAACAGAACATTTAAGTCCTGATGGTTCAGCTTTTTTAAACTTTATTGAGGGTTTTGGAGAATACATTTTAGGTGCTACCTTAACGGAAACACAAGTAGATACATTAATACAAGAACATTTTTCTTTTAACGAAAAAAATGATTGCCAATTTATCAAAGAATATGCAAATCACCATCCATATTTTTTGCAATTAGCAGCAAATTGTCTACAACACGCTTATCAAAACAAGCAAAAAGACCCTCTTCAAACAGCAAAAGAAGAATTTTTTAGAATGCTGGAAGAAAGATTGACAGCCATCTTGAAATTTTGGCCAGATAATATTTGTAAAGCTTTTATTTCGGTTGCTAAAAATTATGATCTTTCTATTTTTTTTGAGGGAGAATTAGAGGAACTAAGAAAATTAGACATTATAAAAAAGAAGGACAATCAATGGCAAGTAAGTTGTCCTATTTGTTTAGAATGGATAAAAAGTAAAACGGAACCTGAATTAAAGAAACTATGCCAAAAACAGAATAAATAATTTCATCTTTTTTGGAGAAATAGGAATGGCAGAAAGACCTTTAAGTCCCTATACTGTAGGACCTCCTGTTGGAGGTAAAGAGACATTTGTGGGACGAGAAGATATTTTACAAGCGGTTTTGGAAGTTTTATATCATCATGAACAGAATCTCATGATATTGTTTGGTCAACGTCGTATTGGTAAAACTTCTGTATTAAAACAATTAGAAAAAGTACAGTTACCAGAGAAAGGGGATTATTTTTCTGTTTATTTTGATTTACAGGATAAAGCCAAAACCCCATTGGAAGAAGTATTAAAAGAGTTGGCTAAAGAGATTGTTAAGGCGATAAATGGAAACAACAGAAATGTTCCTATAGATGTTGATACTAAAAAATTTATAAATTGGTTAAAGAACTTATTAAATAATTTATCTCCGGAAAAAAAAATAGTTCTATTATTTGATGAATTTGATGTGATTGATGAATTTGATGTGATTGCAGGTTCTTCTCTTGAAACAGAACATGCTGGTAGGGCTTTTTTTCCTTATTTACGCCAAATATTGGAGATTGATCGCCATCGTCTTAATTTTATTTTCGCAATTGGACGTAGAGTAGAAGAACTCAATCAATTGGAACTTTCTGTATTTAAAGAAGCGAACACTAAACGAGTTTCTCTACTTGACCGAATAAATACTATTAAGCTTATTCGTTTATCTGAAAAGAATAACACTCTTATATGGTCACAGGAAGCGATAGATAAAGTTTGGGAACAAACTAATGGTCATCCATTTATAACGCAAGGTTTATGTTATACTATTTGGAATACTTATTATAACAGTAATGGAAATAATAAATTTAAAGAAATACCTACAGTCAATCCAAAAGAGGTTGAAAATGCTATTCCAAAAACTGTAGAAAAAGGGGGAAGTGCATTTGAGTGGTTGTGGGGTGCCTTGCCACCAACAGAAAAATTAGTCACTTTTGTATTAGCAAATAGGGGAAACCATCCTGTTCCTGAAACAGAATTGACGCTTCTTTTGAAAGAAAATGGCATTACCATCCTCAATCCAGAAATACAAGATGCTGCACAAATTTTACAAGACTGGGATGTGATAGAACCAATCAAAGGGGCATTTCGTTTTCGTGTCGAATTGTTTCGACGTTGGATTGTTGAAAATAAAACACTTAATAAAGTGCAACAAGAATTAGATAGCAGTAATGTGCAGGCTGATAATTTTTTTAATACTGGCAAAAGCCATATTCAAATTACCAAAAATGAACATTATTTAAGTCAGAAAGAAATAGAAAAAGAAAAAGAAACAGCTATTCATAACTTTAAACGTGCTATCCGATTAAAAGCCGATCATATTGGTGCTAATGAGTATTTAACAACAATATTGCTTGAACAAGAACAATTCCTTGAAGCATGGCAATATGCTAAAGCATTTTACTTATTACGTCCAAAATCAGCACGCTCTTTATTGATTCAAGCATTAGAAAAATTAATTGCTTCTACAACTGATGAAAATAAACAATTAGCCTATTATGAAGAAACTTTGAAAATTGTTCATGACTATGAAGAAGCTAAACCTTGGCAAGCTCTCTGGCAACGTGGTGGTGATCTCGCTTTACAAAAAGGCGACTTGGAAAAAGCGTTAGAATTTTACCAAAAGGCAAATCTCCCTGATAAAGTCGCTGAAGTTGAACAAAAGCTTAGTGAGACTTCTATTGAGAAACAACAACAGGTTAATGCAGCGTTGTTATTGATAAAAAGCAGTAAAAATGACGCTAAAAAGCTCATGCTTTATGAGCACATATTAGAATTAGAACCTACTCATGAGGAAGCAAATAAGCAACGACAAATCATTCTTCAACGATCTGGTAAAGTAAAGGCAGCTAAGAAAAAAACACTTTGGTTCTTAAGTCTTCTGATAGTTATGGCTATAGCTATCTTAGTAGGATTAATACAACTTCAAGAAAAAGACAATAAAGAGTTACAGACACAACTTCAAGAAAAAGATAAAGAAATAGATGAGTTACAACCAATAGAAAACAAGTGTGGCCCTTCATATAGGGTAAAACGGAATCAAGGTTATAGTCATATAGCTGAGAAATGTTATGGCAATCAATACTGTTGGACTTCTATAGCAGAACAAAATTCAACAAAACAGTCGAACAAACTTAGTCGTAATGAAACTTTGAGATTGCCTCCGTACATACCAAAAAAAATGTGTACGGATTTAAATTTAACGGAAAGAACGTTTTACAAACTACTAAACAAAGCCAAAAAACATTGCAATAAACCTTCAGGTTGGAAAGAAATTTTCGAGGTAAATAAAGCCTCTTTGGAACAAGATAACAGGAACTGGAACATCCCAAAAGAATGTAGGAAGTAACAAGCGTAGGGTGCCTCCTTTGCCCTTTGTTGTCTGAATCATGATTTTCAGAATAAAATCAACTGACTATTTTGAAAATCCTCAAATTCTGCAAATCCTGATTCAGACGAAATAGTACAACGAATTTGAAAAGCAAACAACGAATTGCTTGAACACGCCTTTAGTTTTATTCGTTGTTTGCTTTTCAAATTCGTTGTACTCATTATCCAAATTTAGACAAAAAAAAGCCCCTTGGCGTGTTTATGCCTTGGGGCTTTTTTACGTTATTAAAGTTTGGTAAAATGCTCTGGCAAAATAGCAAGCGGCACTTTTTTTATGAATCAGTATTTGATCTTGCGTATCGAAGTGACTTCGTTTCAAGATTTCCATGATTGAAACTATAAACGTTTGGTAGCGTTTGGTTAGGTTTAATTCTACTCAAATTCGTCCAAAGTTCGGCGAATTTGTCCGTTATGCTTTATAGTGATCAACAAATATGAAGACTAATTTAGTCTATTTGGACATGAATGTTTACAATCGTTCATTTGATGATCAGAGTCAATGGCGAATTAAGATGGAATCTACTGCTTGTCAGATAATTTTTTATCTGGCTCAAGAGCAAAACATTGAATTAGTATGGTCTTTTGTGCTTGAATATGAAAATAGTTTAAATCCTTTTCCAGAAAGGCATGATGAGGTTAGACTCTTATCCCAAATAGCTCAACAGACTATTGAACCTTCAAAAGATATTTTACAACGTTCCGAAGAATTAGAAAAAGCTGGCATCAAAAATATGGATGCAGTGCATTTAGCTTGTGCAGAAATTTTTGGGTGTGATTTTTTTGTTACATGTGATGATAAACTTATAAAAAAAGCCAATCGCTTAAATGTGCAACTGGACGTTTGTAACCCAATTAATTTTATCCAGAAGGTAGCAGAAGATGAAACTATATAAACAATATTCTGATAACGAACTTCGCCAAGTGGCTTTAATTATTTTGACACAACATTTAGGACATGCAAATGCCCTACGTTTTTTATCCTTAAATCAAGCTTCTGATGTAGATTATATGAATATTCGTCACGAGTTATTTGAGGAACTTTCTGCAAAAGAAATCTATAACAATGCCGCAGAATTTTGGCAAAAGAGAAACAATATGCCATCTTAGCTAACGAGATGGCTATACCCATCATATACAGAAGTAACGAAGCAAGCATAGGGTGCCTCCTTTGCCCCTTATTGTCTGAATCAGCAACGTAGTAACGAGCGAGATAAAGTCCTGATTCAGACAAAAAAAGTCCCTTGGCATTATAGCCTTGGGGCTTTTTTTATGTGTGTGATAGAATGATTTTGTTATAATAATAATTTCACGAGAACAAGAAAAAAAATGTTAATTCGCCATGCCTCTCAAATGCCGGTTGACACAGTGGATGTTCGCATTCCAAAAATCTTGGAATCGGTTTCAGAACATGATTTACGTCAATGGGTAAAAACAGTATCCATTCCACGTCATTTTCGTTTCCAAGCGCAAAATAATAAGCAAATTGCACAATGGATTACTCAACAATTGCAATCTTACGGTTATCAAACCCAAGTTCAAGGAAGATATCAAAATATTTTGACATTACCTCCCAACCATTGGCAAACACCATGTATTTTAGTGGGTGCCCATTATGATAGCGTTCCAGAAACGCCTGGTGCCGATGACAATGCAAGTGCAATAGCAGCCCTACTGGGTTGTGCTAAAGCGATTGCCGAATACGCGCCTCAAACGCCGGTTTGTTTTGTCTGCTTTAACCGAGAAGAAGATGGATTGATGGGTAGCAAAGAATTTGTGAAAAATTATTTGCTCAAAAATAAAATCAAGATTGCACACGCGCATATTTTGGAAATGGTAGGCTATTGCCAACATACGCCCAATTCCCAAACAGTACCTACCGAATTACCGATACAAATTCCTACCACTGGAGATTTTTTAGCACTGATTGGCAATCGTAATTCTAATGCGTTAGTCGATGCCACGTTAAAAAAAGCCAAAACTTACTTATCTGAATTTCCCGTTATGGGCTTGAAAGTCTATTTTGCATTAGAACATGTCTTTCCGGTTTTAAAAAGAAGTGATCATGCCCCATTTTGGCAAGCCAAAATGTCGGCTTTAATGTGGAC
>Ga0233403_10000038_pt1 | contig 51581 bp, 54 predicted proteins | sample Na_oxic_1_MG_FD_179866 | JGI IMG/M metagenome (GOLD analysis project Ga0233403, IMG submission 179866) | Seawater microbial communities from Saanich Inlet, British Columbia, Canada - Na_oxic_1_MG | ecosystem: Environmental > Aquatic > Marine > Inlet | place: Canada: British Columbia | collected...
TATAAAACCTGGGCATTTTTTTCAGAATCACGCACAATTTGCATCACATCGTGCAATATTCCATTTCGTCCCATGACAATCGGATTGTCAATCACAATATTATCGGTCAGATAGGGATTGACAGTGTTTGAGTTTAAATGATTCATTTTAAATAATAAAAATATTTGTTAACGAAAATTTTCAACAAATACTTTAGCGTATTTGTATAAAAAACTCAAAAGAATCAGCTTTGAATGCTGAATGCTGAATGCTGAATGCTGAATGCTGAATGGTGAATGGTGAATGGTAGTAATTCTGGATTGAAATTCTTATGTTAAGAGGCAGAATCCAAAATAAATTTTTGAATTAAAATCATACATTTTAACTCCAAAATTTATTTTTAAATTTATTTGGGTTATCTATTCCATGCTTTTGGAGTCCAAAAATTATTTTGGAATTATCCTTTTCCCCCAATTTATGACCAAAATTGTCGCGCATTGTACGCATGGCATTAATCTTCATACTGGTGCATTGCATCGTGCTAATTTGGATGTTCCTGAAACTGAAGACTTGGCGCGTGCATTTGGAGTGCCGGTGATTTTAAATTCGACATTGCGTGATGGTTCTTTGCGTGAAGCAGCCGCCGAGCGGGGTATTCCGATGTTACTCTATGAAGCTGGCGAGGCATTACGCTTTGATGAATTATCTATTCGGGCTGGTGTGAGAGGGATTATTGCGGTGATGCGAGCTTTAGGAATGCTACCTCCCAGTCGGCGCAAAAAACCGAGCATGGAACCTGGTATTGTGATAGGGCGTAATAATTTACCGTTGGTGAATGAAGGAGAAGCACTTTTTCATATTGCGCGTTTTCAAGATAGCAGGGAAGTGGCAGAACAAGTTGAAGCGTTTCAGGTCGAACAACAAAATGACATGACAATCAATGGCGATCTACCGATTATTTAATAGTTTTATGTTGGGGTGAGGAAAATTGTTAATTGTTAATTGTTAACTGATGTTACGCATAGTGTTTCAAAATCGTGTAAAATATCTCAATCTAATTTCTCCAACATGATAAGTTTTTAATAATGAATAATCTACTGGATATTTACACCGACTATCCATAAAAAAAGCACTCTCTAATCAGCCTGACATAAAAAAAGCCCCTTGTCATTGATACTTGGAGCTTTTGATGGGTTTTTGATGAAACGCGCTACGTTTTTTTATAGGAATTAAGAAGGTAAAATGAGTACGCTATACCCATGCCACCTACGCTCGCTTAATCGGATGAGATTCAAAAATAATCGCTTTTTCCAGATGAATACCCGCTATAACAGATGAGTAGACATATTTAACCGTATTTTTCACCTTGAAGGCTTGATTGATTTCCCTGACAAAAGGATCGGTGGTTTCTAAAATGATTGTTCGGGTAATGGTTTCCAAAACCGCTTTACTGAGGTGCTTATTACATATCGTAACCAAATCAGTTAACGCCATTTTCAAGGTTAAGTTATCATACGCCGGTGCGCTGACAATCAGATTCCAATAATCATTCATTTCAGCATCAAAAGCTTTAAGCATTAACAAGGAAAGAGGACCTTTTTCTTGTTTGAGAATTTTGGGCATTTGACCAAATTCTTTTACCAATATTTCATTATCCATTTTAATACTCCATTAGGTTTATCACGCACGGCATTCAGTATTTCTGCGGCTTTATTTTGGGAAATAGTTCCCTTGGGTTGGTATCTCATTTCTGGCGACCAAGGAATGATTAAAGACCAATTGGTATGCAGATCAGCATGAGCTAAACTTATCCTTTTTTGAAGCCCTGATAAGAAGAGAAGTTGCTCAAAGTCATGAACGGCATAAGCCGATTTGAGGCGCCCAGAAGATGGATATTCATTTGTATCTAATAATTTACAAATTCTCGCTTTTAATGCAAATTCAATGGTATAACCACAAACATAAACCGCACCATCATATAAACCAGCATCAAATAGGGTTTCCGCTTCTTTAAGTCGAAGTTTAGCTAGTTCTTTTAATTCGTTTCGAGTTGGCATAGAACGTTTTGACTATAATAAAAAAACTCTTATGAACAATGTTGTATTTTAAAACTTTGTTGATTATACATTTTATTCTTAGTTATGCAACGGATTTGAAACCTTGAAATCTCAACCTATCCATAAAAAAAGCACTTTCTAATCCGTCTGGCATAAAAAAAGCCCCTTGCCATTGAGACTTGGGGCTTTTGATGGGGTTTTATGTGGCACTACGGTTTTTTACACGAATCAAGAAACCCAGTGGTATTATCAAGCGGTTATTCCTTGGTGACAAGCAAGTATCGAATGGTTCACCATTTTTCAGGTATGTAATTTTCTTTTGGTGATTTGATTAATCTTCCTTGCTCGGCTTCTTGAAGTTTGATGTAATATTCAACCAACTTTTTTGGATCATGATCACATTTTTCGGAAATGCGATGACGTATTTCCCTTATTTCTGAGATAATTGGATCATCTTTCATCATTTATTATCCTCCCAAATCAATTCTAACGGTGTCACCAACATGGGGGTGAATAAGTCAAGCATAACATTGATTCTCTTAATATGTGTAAATTTATTAGCATTAGCTATGTGTTTACAATTCCAGGTCAACAGAAAATCACATTTATGGAATGATGCTAAGGCAAGATGAAGAGCATCGCCCAAAGGATCATTTGGCATGATGCGATGTTGAATATAAACTTGAACAATCTCTGATATAGGTGGTTCAATGGGAACTAAAGGAACATCCTTCAACAGATTTATTGTGTGTTCTTGTGTTGGAAAGTTACCACCCCTTAATTCATCTAAAACGGCTTGACTAGTGACGATGTTGTAATATTTACGAGAGTTATCCCACCATTCCCGTGTCCAGTTTCTTCGAGCCATCATTTCTAATTCAGTTCGATTATTATGGTAAAAACTTGGAATACTTGTTTCAATATAGACTTTATTTTTCATCTAAAAAATCACTTAACAATGCTAGTTTCAATATAATAGGTTGGTTTCATTTTTTTTAATTCCCTATCAATACAGAACAACGATCTATTATTACTTCTCATTTTTTATACGATTTGTCATTATACATTTTATTCTTAGTTATGCAACGGATTTGAAACCTTGAAATATCAACCTATCCATAAAAAAAGCACTCTCTAATCAGCCTGACATAAAAAAAGCCCCTTGCCATTGAAACTTGGGGCTTTTGATGGGTTTTTGATGAAACGTGCTATGTTTTTTTACACGAATGAAGAAGGTAAATGGGTACAAACTACGCTCGCTATTTTATCCAGTTTTCTATTTTTAAATTTTCTATTCTGGCAAAATGTTTTTCATTGTTGGTTACAAGCGTATATCCTTTGGAAATGGCTATTGAAGCAATAAAAAGGTCTGAATCATTGATGATTTCACCACGAGCTTTCAAGTGGGCTTTGATTTTTCCAAAATGTTTGCCAGCTTGATGGTCAAAATTAACGACATTTATCTCTGAACTTAGCTCTTTGACTAGTTGGCTATTTTCTTTCACTTTTGAAGAATTGTAGGCTCCATAATAAAGCTCAGCAACGGTTATTGAAGAAATAAATAGACGATGTTCTTCAATCTCTATAAATTTGTCATTAATTGATTGGAATTTATTTTTTAGCCAATAGATTATTATGTCTGTATCTATTAGATAAGGAGTATCAATCTTCATAGTATTTGTGTTTCAGAGCGATTATTTTTGTGACGTTCTGTAAATATTTCAGATACGATATCTTCAGCATTTCGTTCATCCTGCCATTGCCCACAAAAACGGTTTATTCCTCTTTTTTCGGTCTCATCAATGATGAGAATTCGTATTTTTGAATTGACTTTCAAATTCAATCGACTGACAACGGTTGGTGGTAACGAAAGATGACCATTTTGTAGCACTTTTGCAACATATACATTATTGTTCATTTGAGTAATTCCTTTCCATATCAAGTTTAAAAAAGAAAATTGATAAAACGTAAAAGCGTTACCTCCTTTTAGCCAAAAGTGGTGTTGCCAAGCAGAATCTGATAGCGAGCAATTATTATTTCTCATTTTTTATACGGCTTGTCATTATATATTGTATTCTCACTTATGCAACGGATTTGAAACCTTGAAATCTCAACCTATCCATAAAAAAAGCACTCTCTAATCAGCCTGACATAAAAAAAGCCCCTTGCCATTGAAACTTGGGGCTTTTGATGGGTTTTTGATGAAACGTGCTACGGTTTTTTACCAATCAAGAGAGTCAAAAAAAAACTGCTCAGTATCAACCAATTAAACGGGCCCATCATCAATCCAATTAACCAATTGATGTTTTTGTAATAAGTCAATAAAATCCGGTTGGTTACGAGTTACTAAAATATGCTTTCCAGCTAATGTCATTGCTGCTATAACGAGATCAGCATGACGTTTTTTCTTTTTCTTAATCTTTTTAATGAGTTGATTTAAAACATTAGATGCCTTTTCATCAAAGGGCAAAATGGCAAAACTGTGGATAAGTTCAATAGTTTCAATCAATTGTTGACTTGCTAGCGGTAATTGTTCTGGGGTAGCTTTAAGTAAAAATTCACTACGTCCTCGTAACGCTTCTGCTGCTACCACTGTCGGTAAGCTAATTTCATCCATCGACACTTGTTGGAGATGTTGTTGTAGTGTCGGATGCCCGGCTTGGAAATAGCGGAGAATATTTGAGTCCCATAAAAACATGACTAACCTCCAATCAAATGGAGATTTCTTTGTTGTTCAATGTCATCGTAAATGAAATCTAAGGTTGGATCATTTTTAAATGCGCCAAACCAACGCCATTTTTTGAGGGCCAATGTGAGTTTTTCATAACCTTGTTTGAGAGCTGATTGTAGTTGTAATAGTTGTTCTCGATCTGAAGCAGCCTGGTTATGATGGTCCAGTCGATTTTCAAGACTCTCTAATTGGGACAAATGGTATTCATCCTCTGTTATTGCCGTTTTGGGAATAGCAGCAATGATTTGACGAAGATGAGTGACAACAAGGAACCAATTGATTTCGTTATGCTGCGTTTGTTCAACTAATAGTCCAAATAGATTCACAAATTTGGTCCGCTCTGATGGTACCAAGGTGAGCAAAATCTTATCCGTATTTTTGATGATCGTTTGCACAATTTGGTTGAGAGGATTGGGAGTGGGTTGGGTTTCCATTAAGTAAGTATCAGCATTCATTTTCTTAAACTCCTAACAATTTTGAAACATTATAAAGCTTTTTTATAATCATTCAATAGCTGCAAAACCTTTTTTACTTTTCATTTCTTTTATAAGAAAGCCAAAGTATTTGATAGAAATAAAAAAAGCCCCTTGTCATTGAAACTTGGGGCTTTTGATGGGTTTTTGATGAAACGTGCTATACCTGTTTATGCTTGAATAAGATTAAATGGTCTGAATCAAGATTTCCAGGATTCTCAGGATAAAACCAAATGCTTATGGTGTTAATCTTGTAAATCCTGCAAATCCTGTTAATCCTGATTCAGACCATAAAAAAAGCCCCTTGCCATTGAGACTTGGGGCTTTTGATGGTTTTTTGATGAAACGCGCTACGGTTGAAAATGGGTAAAGCTATACCACCTGCTATGCTCGTTACGTTAAATCTCATCCTATTGAGGATAAAAAGTAGGAACTTGGAAAAGAGGTAAAAGTATACCTTCAAATCCGGCGCGAGAGGCTAGGTTGAATACCTGTTCTCGAAGATAAGGATAGAGAATCAGTGGAGCATTCTGTTTCGCCCAACTGTGAATGGATTTTAGCGGAAATTTTTCATCATCCACATCAAAAAGCCCCAAAATTTCTACTCTAAGTTCAAAGGGAGTGGCTTCGACTTTTCTGCCAATTTCTACCCCGATTTTGACAGCAATCGCTTTTTCTTTTTGAACATATTCACTATGCCCATGAAATAGTGAAAACTTTCCTATATCCGGCAACTGATGTTGATCATGTTCTGGGATAACTTTTATAGAAAGTTCAAGAACTTTTAAGGACCTTAACTGAATAGGATGGTTTTCATATTCCTTTTTATTTTCTTCACTCATAATAATTATTACGCTGCTAACTGATGTACATCTTTGTTAACGACAGACATTTCTTTAACCTGACCGATTAATTCATGATGCGTTTCAATGGTTTTACAAAGATAAGACTCAATAGATGAGTTATTTATTGGCATAGTATATTCTTCAATACTTTCGTTTACCAAAAAGGTGAGAAAATTTTCGGCCTCAAAAAATACTCTTCCAACGGGCCCATATTGATGATTTTCGTATTTCATCTGCAATTCTTCATCAGACATGGAGTCCACTCTACTTAACACCTCATCTATTGCATCCAAGATAATATTATTATTCATCATTGATAACCTCGAATTTGTTAATTTTAATACTGGCTAAATTTTTTATCACATAACATGAAGGTTGCCCTGTTAAGTCTATTGGTAACAGCTTCTTATAGGTTTTGGGGGCTTGAACTTTTACATGGATCATTGAGAATGTTTTTCCGATAGTATTTTCTACCTCACCGACAAACAGGTCGTATATGGTTGAGATTTTTTCCTCTTGACTTTTTCCTTCAATTCTCTCATAAACCTTTTGAGAGTACACGACAAATTTTTCTCTGACTTGCTGATCTTCAAAATCTAAAATGTCCTGACTTTCAACAGTTAAATCGGTAAAAATGACTGAACAGTTTTGTTTTGTTGCTTTTGCATAGTCACCTCTTTGCTTGGCAAACCGCCACCATGCTATAGCTAATTCTCTCCCATAAGCTTCAAGATCATCTAACGTATAGCCCCAAAAGTATACACCTCTGCCTCTAAGACCTACATGAGAGTATCTGAATCCGTTGGCTCTAATTGAATCGGCATAGGAAGAACAAGTCCCGTGTATTCCTTTCATTATGCTGGCATTCTCCTTTATAGCGGTTTTAAAAAATTATAAGGTTTTTTTATCATCATTCAATAGATGTAAAACCTTTTTACTTTTCACTCTTTGTTGTAAAAATAGCATAAAAAAAAGCCCCTTGTCATTAAGACTTGGAGCTTTTGATGGGTTAAACCGTAGAGCGTTTAAAAACCTTGAAGTTTTTTAGTTATTCGTATATTGTTCAAATTCTAACTGAATTAAAGAAAGGAATTGATTATGAGTGTTGCAGTTCTTACCAATACCGGTCAAATCAGCATTCCAAAAGATATACTGACATTTTTAGGCATCAATACTGGCGATCAAATTGATTTGGTGATTGAAAAAAATCGTGTCGTTCTACAACCGGTAACAGTGGATGTGCGCGACTTAAAGGGAATTTTAACCCGTCCAAATCAAAAAGTGGTTTCAATTGAAGAAATGAATGCGGCTATTGCCCGTGGCGCAATAGGAGAGGTAGAGTGAATGGACTTGATACTAACGTGTTAGTGCGTTATTTGACACAAGATGATCTGAGCCAATCCGTTCAAGCCAATCAATTAATTGAACAAACATTGGCGGAAGGAAACCATTTTTTTATTAGTCTTATCGTGTTATGTGAGTTAGTTTGGGTGTTAATGAGGGCCTATCATTATCCCAAATCGGAGGTCATTTCTGTGCTAGAAAAGATGTTGCTTGCTCGTCAATTTGAGATTGAGGATAAAAATGCGGTTCGACAAGCACTGAATGATTTCAAAAACAGCCGTGCTGATTTTGCCGATTGTTTAATTGGGATCAAAAATAGTCAATTGGGTTGTAAAACGACGTTAAGCTTTGATAAAGGAACACAATCATTAGAAACATTCACTTTTCTGTCTAAGCAACCTCATTAGAACCCGCGAAAATAAAAAAAAGCCCCTTGCCATTGAGACTTGGGGCTTTTAATGGTTTTTTGATAAAACGCGCTACGGTTTTTTACACGAACCAAGGCATTCGCTTACTTAACCTCAAATGTCACCTGCTCCGTCGCCCATTCATTATTTTGCACCCGCGATAATCCTCGTTGTCCATGTGCAGCACTTACCAAAAGCCGTTCTAAAGGATTTAGCTCTGAAAGATTGCGTCCATTAAAACCTTCCTTTTGTAATAATGAGATATTCATTGGGCCAGTCGTAGCGATTAATTTGAGGGTTTGTTCTCCGACGTTTTTCAGAATCAATACGACATCCGAAATCAATTCCCGCTTTTCTCCCGCCTTGATAAGGGCATATTCCATTCGTTCATCGGGATCAGGATAAATCGCGTAGATGCTGCCATCAGGACTGATATTGATCAGATAGCAATAGTAATTCTGCTTAGATTGATTGTGCAAAGTCAAAGTGAGAATATCATCTTTATTTAAACGATGTTTCCCAATTTCCGGCAAACGAGAAGTTCCCTTTTTGTTATACAAACCCAAGTCATGCAATTGCATACAATTTCCCCCAGAAGGACAAGCTTTGACGGGTGTCAGAATATCCGTTTGCACAGTCACCGGTTGTGTGGCACCGCGAGAGCTATTTTGCAATGCTTTAATCTCACGAAGACGAGCTAAGTGGTTTAAATTGTACTTGAGCAATTTAAGCCCTTGGTTTGGATTATCGAATTTTATTTGCAGCTTGTTATGTAATAAGTGTTGATCGGGTGTGAGTATCCATAATTCAGGTGTTTGATTAGGAAAGGATTTTGGTAAAGCGTCGTTATTATTTTCGTAAATGGCTTGCCCATCGGTTCCGCGTTTGGGACGTAATAGCTGCAAGCGTAGGTCCATTTTATCTGGTTGGTTAGTGAGGACGTAGCCTGGAAGATCACTGTTGCCTTGAAAAGCGGCTTGTATCGTTTGCAACAGGGGCCGGTCTTTACCATCCGGATAATCCGCAGACAAGTACACCTTGAACGGCTCAAAATGGTAGGCATGGCTTTCTTCTACCAGTAAATCACCCATTTTAAACGCGCCAACCACTGTCGTTTTGCCCTTACTTTCAAAAGTCTCTACTTGGGTAATTTCAACACGGGCTAGGTTTTCTGGATGCTGATGCAAACGATACACAGAACCTTTAGTGACACCACTAGCCGCACCGGCTTGGATTGTTACCCGTTCACCTTTAACGTTACTTACCGCAATGGTAGCAACCGGCGGACTAAAATCGCCGCCAAAAACTTGTCGGTAACGCTCTCCTTCTAATTGTGGTCTTTGTGCATCCCCACGTCTATCAACAACCAGTGTATAGACCCGTTTAAATACTTCATTCCAAGTTTCTCCCACTTGTGCTAATTGTAAGGCTATGGCCCAATGCAAAGTAAATAAACCATAATTTTTGCCATCATTTCCAAAGATTTCTACTGCAAATTCTTTGTCTCGTGCGGCCCCAACATGAATACCATGATATTCTTTAAGTTGAGTATAAGTCATTTTCCCCAATGGATGAAAACGGTCATCTTGTTCTAAACCGCGAATAACAGGTACTTTACCACGAGCCACGGTGGCAGAATGACAAGAATCAGAGACGAATATCACTTGCTCGGTTTTCGCATAAATTTCAGCCAACCAAGCGTTAATTTCATCATCCAACACGTCATAATTATCTTTCTCGTTTTCCCGCCCAGATTGACGAGTCCCATAAGATACCCAAGTTTGATCTTGCCCATTTCGTTCATCACCGTTTAAATCAGCCGTTTGCGAACCATGCCCTGAATAATGGATATAGACAAAGTCATCGGGTTGAACTCGTTCAATCAGGGTTTTAAAGGCATTTTCAATACCGGTGTGAGTGGCTTGCTTATCTAACCGGATAATAAAATCCTCTTCTTGAAAATCAAAGCGTGTACGCAATACGCTTTGAATTAATTTTATATCATTGCGCGGGCCACCGAGATCAGAGATTTTGGGGTGATTGTATTTTTCAATACCAATCAGCAAGGCATGTTTGCCACTGGTGTTTTTCCAATGGTTTTCTTCAATCAGTATAGGGCCCTCTTCTTGATTTTGGGCTTGTGATGAAGTTTTAGTCGGTTCAGGAGAGGGAAGTGGTGGTTGCTTTGGAGGCATACAGCCCGATAGAATAAAAATCAATATTAACAGTAATGGTATTTTTAGCATATTTTATTTTCTTGTAGGATGGGTAGAGCGATAGCGAAATCCATCTTTTTATCAAATTATCAAATAAAGATGGGTTTTGCTATCGCTCTACCCATCCTGCACTTGTTACGTGTCTGCCCTGATTTATCCGAAAAACGATATCAAATTAAACTCCATACAACACAAACGCAGCCCAATACATTGGCTTACTATAGCGTCCGCCTTTTTTGATGAATTCGCGCTTGGTTGCGGTCAACGCTTTGATTTGTCCTACGCCGGCTTTGAGCTTGGCAAAAAAACTCGTGATAAACTCTGCCGTTATCTTATCCGAAATAGACCATAAAGTAAGTATAGTGTTTTTATTGCCCGCGACATAAAACGCATAAGGTAATCCCATCACGCCTTCTCCGGCAATCACTTCACCTAAACCCGTTTCACAAGCAGATAATACCATTAAATCACTTTTTAAATTATAGCCCGGCCATTCACCCGCGGTAACATAACCATCAATCGAAGGTGGATTATTGACTTGCCCCAAAACAATAGAAGATAAGGTGGGCACTTCATCGCTGAGATAGCCATGCGCGGTAAACACCAGATAACGATGTTGCGCTAACAAGCCTTTTTGATTAAGCGTTTGTAAATTGGCTTCGGTAGCTTGGGCTTGTTTATAAATAAGTGGCTTGGTGTTTTTAAAGAGTTTTTCTAATTGTAACAATTCTTCTAGTGCGCCGGGTAGATTTTTCCATTTCAGGTTTAATTGTCTCAAGGCACGGGTATAATTGCCACCACGCATGACCATTTGACGCGCAATCTTAAAATCAGTGGTGCTGGGATTGCTTGTTGTAGTCGTCTTTTCGTAAAGCGGCGCACCCATCGCTAATAAGCTACCCCGATTCGAGATACCCTTATAAGCTTGATCGCGTTTTTTCAACATGGCCAATACGGACAAAGATTGCACATAGCTGATTTGATATTGGACAATCACAGGTTGTTTTTGTCCCTCAAAACGCAATGTTTCAAAAGGTATCAACGCCAAAGGACCAGACGGTGAGATAATCCAATGTGGTTTACCTTGGATGACATTTTTAAGTGGTTCTAATAAACGTTTCCCCAGTTTTTTGCTGAGAAATTCTGTTTCTTGAACCCTCTTGGGTGGCTGGGGTCTGTAAATGGGATTTTGATCTCGGCTACTATCCTGGATGGGAGCCAGTCCGAGACGGTAAGTTTCTAAGTCTTTTTCGAGGGCCTTGATTTCTCCTAAATTGTGTGTGGTGATTTTACCGTTAGACTGTAAAGTAAACGCTAAGATATGATTTCCATCAACAAGGTAGCTGATAAAAATCGCGTTGTTCGGCAATAATTGCCCACCCTTTTGAGCATTGATAATCTGTACTTGACTGAGTTGGTTATACTTAGGGTATTTTGCCATTAATTGTTGATGGAACTGGTTGCGTTTGTTGACGAGTTTATTTTTTTCAGATTCCAATGTGATTCGTAGTTCGACGCGATTATCTGCTAAGGCTTTGGCAATTTTATTATTCAGAAAGGCTAGGCGAGCTTCGTCGTCTTGCAGTTGTTGTTGCTCGGTGGTCGTGAGTCCACTTTGTTGGGCGGCGAGTTTAGCCGCTAGGGATTCGATTAAGGTGCGGGATTTGCTCATTTCTGCTAGGCGAAAAGCGTCTTGCTCTCTCGACTGAATGATATACCCTTCGGAAAGCATGAAGTAACCATGTACCCACTTTTTAAACAACGCTTGGCGGTTTTCAGCCGATAAATTGCCACTTCGCAACTGTTCCACGCCTGCCACAAATTTTTCCAAATGCTTAATGGCTTGATGAGTTTTGCCTTGTTCTGCGTAGGCGTAAGCCAAATTACTTAGACTCGTGACGGTACTAGGGTGCTTTTCTCCTAAGACTTCTTTAGAAAGATGATAGCTTTTTTCCAACAAAGGTAAAGCCTTCGATAAGCGGTCTAAATATTTGTAAGTTTCCGCTAAATTCTTCAGAATTTCTAGCGTATCAGGGTGCTTTTCCCCTAACACTTCTTTAAAAAAATGATAGCCTGTTTCAAACAAAGCCAAAGTAGCCGATAATTTACCTAACTTATTGTAAATATTAGTTAAATTATTTAAAATTTCGACTGTATTAGGATGTTCTTCTCCTAATCCATCTTTAGACAGACGATATTTTTTTTCCAACAAAGGCAAACTCACAGCTAATTTAGATAAACTATTGTAAATTAATTGAAAATGATTCAGACTTTCGAGTGTATCAGGATGCTTTTCACCTAACAGTTCTTTTCTAAGACGATAGATTTTTCCATATAAAGGCAAGGCAGCCGACAAACGATCTAAGTCTTGGTAAATTTCAGCCAAATCATTCAAGCTTTCGAGGGTGTCAGGGTGCTTTTCTCCTAATACTTCCTTTCTAAGATGATAGACTTTTTCATACAAAGGTAATGCCTCAGATAAGCGATCTAAATTGTGGTAAACCCCCGCCCAACTCCTCAGAATGGAGAGTGTTTGAGGGTGTTTTTTCCCAACCATCTTTGTCATCACACGATACATTTCAGGCATCTTAGGCAATACTTTCTCCGAGAACACTTTTTCTGCTGCATCTGCAAACGATAAATGTGGTTCTCGTGAATTTTGGGTACATGAGTTGATAAAACTCAAGCAAATTGTCCATACAAACAATTTTTTTAAATTCATCATCATCTCCTATTAATGAGTTTTGAAACGAGACTTTCTTTCGTACAAAAGCAAATTTGCAAAGTTCTGGCGTTCTATATCTTTTTGAATTAAAGCAAATTTTAACGCAAAAAACTCATTGAGTTCTTGGACTGTTGAATTCATGTATTCTTTCCATGACTTATACATAGACAATTCAATTGATAATTGACTTAAATCTTTGTAAATCATGCCAAAATTATTTACCCTGGAAAGGGCTAAATACTCTTTTTCTCTTAACACCCCTTTAGATAGACGATAGGCTTTTTCAAACAAAGGTAAGGCTACCGATAAATGGCCTAAATCTTGATAAATCATTGCCAAATTATTTAGGCTTTCAAGCGTAGAGGGGTGATTTTCTCCTAACACCTCTTTCCTAAAACGATAAGCTTTTTCAAACAAAGGTAAGGCTACTGATAAGCGTTCTAAATCTTTGTAGATCACAGCTAAATTATTCAGACTTTCAAGCGTAGAAGGGTGCTTTTCCCCTAACACCTCTTTTCTGAGAAGATAACCTTTTTCAAACAAGGGCAATGCTGCCGATAATCTACCTAATTCTCTGTAAATTAAAGCTAAATTATTTATACTTCGGAGTGTTTGAGGATGTTTTTCTCCTAACATTTCTGAAAATAGATGATAACCTTTTTCAAACAAAGGCAATGCCGTTAATAATTTACCTAAGTCAATGTAAATTAACGCTAAATTATTCATATTCATAAGCGTTTGAGGGTGCTTTTCTCCCAACATTTTTTTAGATAAACTATAGCCTTTTTCAAACAAAGACAAAGCCTCTGAGAAGCGACCTAAATCTCTGTAAATAGTTGCTAAATTATTTAGGCTTCCAAGAGTAAAAGGATGTGTTTTTCCTAACATATCTTCAGATAAAGGATAGCTTTTTTCCAAAACCAGCAATGCGTACTGCAACATACCTAAGTCTCTGTAAATAATACCTAAATTATTTAGGATGGTAAGCAAATTGGGGTGTTTTTTTCTCAATGTTTCTATAACGATATGAAAGCCTTTTTCTAATAAAGGCAAAGCCACAGATAAATAACCTAAATCTCTGTAAGTCATAGATAAATTGTTCAGGCTGATGAGCGTAAATGGATGTCCTTCTCCTAATACCTCTTTAGAAAGGTGATAACCGTTTTTAAATAAAAGCAAAGCTTCAGAGAAGTTACCTAATTCTTGGTAAATTCTCGCTAAATTATTCATACTTATGAGGGTATATAGGTGTTTTTCGCTTAGAACCTCTTTTTTGAGACGATAGGATTTTTTAGCCAAGGGTAATGCTTGTTTAAATTGCCCTTGTCGATAAAATTGAATCAATTGCTTATCATCAGTGCCAACCGATTCTAACTGTTTTTCTTGCTTAGTTGAGAGTTCGACTTCAATTTCAATGTCATTATTCCTTTTTGCCAATTCTTTTAATGATAGCACCTTTGGGGGGGGAGTGAGTATTTGCTTTAAGTAAATCGTTGGTAAGATATAATTTGCCAAGGGGGGCAGATTAACAGCACATGAAGTAATTAAAACCAAGCAAATTAGGCAAATAAACCATTTTTTTAATTTCATCAATATTTCCTATTACGTCTGGAGGATTTTTCGTAGTTTGACTTTCTCATAATAAGATACTCTATGTGCAATAAATCTCACTAAGACTTTTTTTCAAATTGAAAACTGTTGATTTATATCAGTCATTAGTTCACAATTTGTAAAGCAAATAATACAATAAATCATATACATCAAGTCTATTGAAAAAAGTTGAAGTGTATCAACTATCGTGGCTTAAATGGTGACACTCGTCTTCGCAACGCTTCAAGCAAGTACCTTCCTTTGGATCGATCCCTGCTACTACCTCCCTACCACAGTCTTCCATGCAACGATTCATACAAATATTTATTGGTTCTCGGATTGCTTTCTTCCAATCGCAGTTCTCTAGGCAATTTTGAAACCATTTCTTTCTGTCTACGGCGAGAGCAGGGAATACTTGTCGTTGTGTTTTGATTTGACAATCTTTATAACAGCGTTCCAACGAAAATTTTGAAGAACAACTTATACAAAAAAACAAAACACTAAGCATAAATGTTATAAGTAAAGCCGTTTTATTTTTCATTTTGAACATTCTCCATACAATTACCTAACTTCAGTTTCCTATTTTGAAAATGGGATTTTTTCAATAGACGGTGAAATCATACTAGTTAGCCGAATAGGTGTCGGGGCACAACTCGCAATTAAGGCAATTAATAGGCTAATAAAAGCCAATTTATATTTGAGCATCTTTTATTTTGGACTCCTTTATCATTTAACAGTAGACTCAACAAAAGATTTTTAGTTAGTGATAGTTACAAAAATACATCAGCTAAAACATCAATGTATTAATAAATATTTAGGTAAAATGTTGTTTATTTAAAATTGACTATAATTTGACATTCAAATTCAATATACTTCATATTTGTCATATTTATGACATTTTTTTTAGTTATCTCAAATATCGGTAAATTGGTACCGATATTACAATATTCAAATAACAATAGCAATTAACGATATGTTATTGTAAATAAATAATTTTATGGGAAATATTAACACACATTTTGTGGTTGGCTTGATGAGGCGAGTTATAAAAGTCAGCAAACCAATCAATCTCAATCAAATCAGTCAAGAATTTTAGATGCTCAAATCCATATAGAAAATATAAATGTTGATGAAAATAATAAAATTGAAATTGGCATTAATATCAAATTAACCCTTCCCAATCCTTCCGATTCCTCCCAAAAAGATTCCAATTGATAATTGCCATTTGTCATTTTCGTCTTTTGATGACTTTGAGTTAATAAATGGTTTAAACTTAAAATAATATGATTTATCGTATAAAATATAGTTTTCCAGAAAAATCCATTGAGCTTAAACTAAAGAGGTTTTTGGTCAAAAAATACTCTACTCACTGAAAACGCCGGAAAATTCTGTCCGTATCATTGAAAATATTGAATATAAAGTTTTTCTGTGTTTGAAGAATACAACATAATAATGTGGGAGAACAATCATGGAATCTTCTATGACAATCAGTCTTCATTTACCGCTAGAATTAGGACAACAACTCGAAAATTTGGCTAACAAAATACCGCTCGGCACCAATGGAATTATTGTGGACGCTTTGAAAGAATATTTAGAAAAACGACATGATAACTCTCGTTTTTTGATAAAGGAAGCGCGTCGTCAATCAATATTGGCGAGTCAACATGACAATGAGGGATTGTGGGAGGAAAATAGCGATGACAGCGGTTGGAGATAGTCATTTTAAACGTGGTGATGTAATACTTTGTGTTTTAAGTGGTGATTACGGGAAACCACGCCCTGCTGTTATTATTCAGTCTGATTTTTTTAATCCGACACATGCTAGTTTTACCGTTTGCCCACTAACAACACACTTGCTTGATACTCCTCTGTTTCGGTTACCGGTAGAACCAACCAAATCAAATGGCTTGAAATCCGTTTCTCATATCATGGTTGATAAAATGTCAACGCTGAAAAGAGAAAAAATTGGTCAAAAAATTGGAATACTTGAAGAATCGCAAATAGACAGTTTGAACCGGGCGATAAAACTTTGGTTGGATTTGCCGTAAATTCTGAAAGCCAAAGAACTTTTTGACTTATGGTATTCGCCCAAACCTGACAAGTTTTTAAAACCTGTCAGGTTTAGTCTGTTGGAAATTGGATAAAAAAGTGAATGGCGTTGAAGTGGATTTATCGAATACGAACTATCACTATGTCAAAAATCTCGTCAACAGAAGAAAAATTAGAGAATTGGCGAAATATTTATGGTTGGCTTGATGAAGCAGGTTATAAAAGTCAGCAAACTAATCAAACTCAAGCAAATCAGTCAATACCTATAGATGCTCAAGTTCATATTTCAAATATTAATTTTGAAGGTGATAAAATTAAAATTGGCATTCTCATTCAATTACCCTCCTCATTATCTTCCGATTCCTCCAAAACAGATTCCAATTGATAATTAGCCGCTTTTACTTATGTTATTCTTTATAAAATCAATCTTTGGAGCTAACCATGAATTTATCCGTAACTGAAGACGGTGTCCTTATTCCTAAACAATGGTTACAAGGCATTGATGAAGTTGAGGTGTTAAGAGAAAATCATTTAATTGTGATTATTCCTAAAAATACGCCAAAATCCATTTTGCAATTGGACAAAAAAGCACACAACGATCCGGTTGTCACGAAAGAAAATGCCAAGGCTGAATCTGTACCACAAACGCCTTCAAAATCACATCCTTTGCGTATACCAGGTATGGATGCGGACAAAGAATTTTGGATCAGTGAAGATTTTGATGCCCCATTACCTCAAGAAATACAACGATATTTTGAATGAAAAAGCAAATATTTTTAATGGATACCCACTGTTGGTTATGGTTCAATTTGCAACCTAAACGTCTCACGCCTCAAGTAACAGAAGTACTCACAAACGGCGATAATGACATTGTATTTTCAGTGGTTAGTGCATGGGAAATCGCCATCAAATTTGCGTTAGGTAAACTACAGTTGCCGCTTGAACCTAGACAATATATACCGTCTCGACTTCAAGCAAACCAAATGACTATTTTACCGATCAAGTTAGCGCACACACTTCAAGTAGTCCAGTTGCCACATCATCATCACGATCCTTTTGACCGCTTGTTAATTGCCATTTCACAAGTAGAAGGCTTTACCCTGATTACGGCGGATAAAAAATTTGAAGCTTACGATATAGACATTCTTTGGTAGTCTTTTGTTTCAAAAAACTGAAACTGAACGGAATTAAAGAAATTTATCTAAGGACTTTGAATAGCTAAACCTGACCGATTTTAAAAAAGGTCAGGTTTAATCCGCTGGAAATTGGATAAAAAAGTGAATGGCGTTGAAGTGGATTTGTCGAATACGAACTATCACTATGTCAAAAATCTCGTCAACAGAAGAAAAGTTTAGATCATTGGCGAACTATTTGTTGTTGGCTTTTAGAGGCAGGTTATAAAAGTCAGCAAACTAATCAAACTCAAGCAAATCAGTCAAGAATCTTAGATGCACAAGTCCATATCTCAAATATCAATTTTGAAGGTGATAAAATCGAAATTGGCATTCTCATTCAATTACCCTCCTCATTATCTTCCGATTCCTCCAAAACAGATTCCAATTGATAATTAGCCGGCTTTGTTGTTTTCATCTTTTGATGACTTTGAGTTAATAAATGGTTTTATCCTGAAATTTTGCTCATTTTTCATTTTGCTGATTTTTTAGATTGGTTTTTAACTCGTATCATTTGGTAAAATAATTCATTTAAGTAGGTACGCATAAATCTTTTGATAACATTGATGATGAAAATCCCTGCCTCAACACCGAAGTCAAAGGGGGGGGGTTCCCATTTCAAATCTATAGGTTTCTTTATTATGGAAATTACATTCACTATTAACGACCATTTATTCTTAAAAGCGTCACAATTGACCGGAATAAGAGATAAAACGACTTTAATTAAAGCCGGGTTAAAAGCCCTCATTACTTTGGAAAATGATAAACAACGGTCAAAGTTGGATAAGCTGGACACATCAATAACAGACGAGATAGAAAATCCACTTCAAATTTTTCATCAGGTTATGGAAATTTCCAAACGATGTGCTGCCTTGCCAACTCAGGATTCACGTTCTGAAAATGACATTTTAGGTTACAATGATCAAGGGACCTTTTTATAAATGGTTATAGATACTTCAGCACTCATTGCGATACTTTTACGGGAACCAGAAGCCGAAAAATTTGCTAAAGCTATCATTTCTAATAGAAAGCGATTACTGAGTGCTTTTTCTGCTTTAGAAACGGGTGTTGTGATTGAAGCCCGAAAAGGCAATCCAGGTAAACAAGAACTAGATTTATTGTTGTCTTACACCAAAATAGACATTGTGGCTTTAAATGACGAGCAAGTGCAAATGGCTATGGAAGCATGGCGAAAATTTGGAAAAGGACATCATCCAGCGAAACTTAATCTTGGTGATTGTTGTTCGTATGCACTGGCAAAGTATTTTGATGAACCATTATTATTTAAAGGGAACGATTTCAATCAAACCGATATTAAAATCGTTCAACTGACTTAAAAATTCATCGGAGATAATGAATGATGAATGAACAAACGATGACATTAGAGCAAATTCGATGGACAGGTATTGAATTATTAGGTAAACATCTTGGCATTGTTGGTATGGTACGTTTTCTTCAACAATCAGAAACGGGTTTTGGAGATTATACCAAGGAGCGACATAAATGGTTAGGTGATCCCGATTTAAGAACCTTAGCTAAAGAAATCCAAGCAACTATTCCAACGCCGAGTGAAAAGAGTTAACAAACGAAAATTTATATAAAGACTTTGAAGCACCAACCTGACAAGTTTTTAAAACCTGTCAGGTTGTCCGCTGGAAATTACTAAAAAAGTAAATGGCGTTGATAGAGAATTGGCGAAATATTTGTTGTTGGCTTGATGAAGCCGGTTATAAAAGTCAGCAAATCATTCAAACTCAAGCAAATCAGTCAAGAATTTTAGATGCACAAGTTCATGTCTCAAATCTAAAGGTTGAGAATGAAAAAATTGAAATCGGCGTTCTCATCCGATTAGCCCTTCCCAGTCCTTCCGATTCCTCCCAAAAAGATTCCAATTGATAATTATTCTATTTGACTTGTTTTTTTACTCTCATTCTTAATTCTTGCCTTTAGAATTAAATAGTAAATGCACGTTTTTTCAATTTATCCGAAAATCATGTAAAATTAATAAAAATAGATTTTATTTTTACCATTTCGATAATAATAATCTTTATTTCTAAATAGACTTTCCCAACTCATTGATAAGATATGGGTAAGCCTTTATTGTGGTTTCAAAGATATTAAGGGGAGAAATAAAAAATGAGGAATGCTATGACGATTACGCAAGTACGCAATAACTTATCTCATATAATCAATCGTGCATTTGATCTTAATGAAAGGACGATCATTGCAAAAAAAGGGAAACACGTAGCAGCTGTTATAGGTATGGAAGATTTTGAATTTTTGAAAAATCTGGAAGAAGCCGAAGATATGGTGTTGGCTGAAATGGCGGATGAAGCTATGAAAGAACCGGGCGAAAATATTTCGCTTGAAGAAATGAAAAAACATTTTGGTCGTTGCTAATGTCCTATCAAATAGAATTTAGACCGGGCGTTTTAAGGCAACTTAAAAAATTGTCAAAAGAAATTGAGGACTGGGTTTTTGACGTTGCAGAAAGATTAGCTTCAAATCCAACTCCGAAGAATTCAAAGATAGTAGCAAATAGTCCTTATATGCGGATCAAACCGGATAGACAGATAGACAATCTGGAAACAAAACAATACAAAGCCGTACAGGATTATCGCCTCGTTTATTTATTACGCGAAGAAGCCATTGAAATTATTGTAGTCAGCGTTGCACACCGAAGGGAAATCTATAAAAGACTTTCTAAAATTTCATAAATTTCATAGCTTGAACGATCAAACCTGACCAGCTTTTAAAACCGGTCAGGTTTAGTTATAGCAATTCCCGATTAAATAAAGGACAATTAATCTAGTTTAAATTATTAATAAATTAAATAAAAAACGCTATAACGCTGTAACGCAAAAACGCTATAGCATTTGTTATTTTGTTGTCCTTTATTTTGAAATCAAGATTCAAAAGCTTTATTATCTAAAAAAATATCAATCAACTATTATCAATCATAAGGAGAAATTCATCATGTATAAACACTCTCAATCTCAAATTCACGATAACCTCGAAAACTCGTCAAACCATTTCCAGCATTTTGATCCATTTTGGCACTCAAAAACGTTTGAAGAAATGGCCTTAATGCAAGGTGTGCAACCAGTGACTCATTTTGAGGACTTACTGGGTGGATGGCCCGAAGAAGATATCAATGACAACTTTGAAGAAACGCTAAGACATTGGAGACTTATGGATGTCACAATCTCTCATCAGTCTGACAAATAGACGAGTGGTTGATACCTGCGTGGTATCATATCTGCTGAAAAATCACACCTTAGCCCAACAATATGGTCCTTTACTCGAAGGAAAATCCTTAGGTTTATCATTTATGAGTATAGCCGAGTTATTTCGTTGGTCAATAGAGCGTGGCTGGGGAGCCAAAAAAATGCAACTACTCGAAACCATGCTCAAAAATTATGTCATCTTGTCGTGTGATGATAAAACCTGTTGGTATTGGGCCAAAATTTCCGCCATTAAAGGACATCCAATGCCTTGCGGCGATGCTTGGATTGCAGCAACGGCCCTACGATATAACACCCCGCTAATCACACATAATGTCAAAGATTTTGAACATCTTAAAGAAAAGGGATTAAGTTTAATCACCGTTCCAAACGAGAGATGAATCGCAAATAGATAGTTTGAACCGGGCGATAAAATTTTGGTTGGATTTTCCGTAAATTCTGAAAACCAAAGAACTATTTTACTTATGGTATTCGCCCAAACCTGACCGGTTTTAAAACCGGTCAGGTTTAATCCGCTGGAAATTGGATAAAAAAGTGAATGGCGTTGAAGTCGATTTATCCAATACCATATATCACTCTGTCAAAAATCTCGTCAACAGAAGAAAAGTTAGAGCATTGGCGAACTATTTGTGGTTGGCTTGAAAAGGAGGAATATAAAAGTCAGCAAATAAATCAACCTCAATCAGATCAGTCAAGAGTTTTAGATGCTCAAGTCCATGTTTTAAATCTAAAGGTTGAGAATGAAAAAGATGAGTAACTATGTTGCTGTTTATGAAGAACGATTTACTCAAAACTTGCGTCGCTATGCCTCAATGCACCAACGTATCATCGTGTGCACCCTACGCTACAATTACAAGTACCCCCGCGTATTCAAAGGTTGTAGGGGCGAACCTGCGTGTTCGCCCTTCTTAAGTTAATCCTACGCTACACCACTCCTTTCTCCTTATTTAAAACTCAATGCTTTATAAATTTTATGCTTTTTTCCCGGTGTTGTGATGTCTTTTTGCAAAGCCTTCAAGGTATCACCCATCTCTTTGAGGCGTTCAAAAATCATTAAGTCAAGTTTAGATTTCCGTTCAAAATCTTGCACGATGGGCAACAAAGTTTGCTCCACCATTTCTATCATCTGTTTTAAGCTGTCTTCTAAACCCGATGACTGTTGATTAATCACTTTTAATTCCATGCCTTTAAAAGTATTAACCAGTTTTGGTAGCGTCGCAAGGTGGGTACTCAACTGCTGGACTTCTTCAAGCAGAGAATTAAGCGGTTGCGGTTGTTGAGTGATTTTATCCATCAGTTGACTATTTAGCATTGATAATTGATCATTGATTTGCGTAATGAGTCGTGTAAACACTTCGTTCATTTCAGGTGCTTTATTGGCTAATTTTTTGAAAGTACGTTTGATTTCTTTCCAGCGTACCGCTTGCCCTGTCGTTAGAGTGCCTCGTATTTCAGCCAATTTGAGTAAATTCACTTCTGCTTCTGCCCCTAGCGTTTGGGCTTGGTTAAAATAATGCACGTCAATCAGATTATCCAACTCTTCATCACGCATTTTGGCAACCACTTGTTTTGCCATTTGGTTCATGTCATGATAACTTCCTTGAAGTTTGAAGGGGGGTTCGGTGCGATATTGTTCGGCTTGTGTGGCAGAGGCGATATAATGGCGATTGATTTTTGAAACGATTTTTTGTAAGCGAAACCATTTTTTTAATATCGCGGTGATTTCATCCAATTCGGTGCTTGAATAGGGATGAGAAAATTCACTGTGAGGCACTTCTTTACCTTGGGTAAGGTGAATGAGTTTATCAATATCATTAGGTTCTCGTTTGGTTAATGGTGCCAAGACTGGATGAAGGGGTAACGCATTTTCAATATAGCTCCACGCAAAAATATCTTCTTCACCGCTTACTATTTTGCCTAAGTTATAAATGTCGGCACGATTAGCTAATTCCTCTGGAATGTTGAAATCTTTACCGGAATGGGCATAAGGATTTCCTGCCATCACGAAACAAAAACGTTTGCTGCGTAAATGGTATGTCCGTGCTTTACCCTGCCACACGCCGTCAATTTTGCGTTGTGTGTCTGCTAATGCAATGAATTTTTGTAAGAATATGAGATGACTCTGTTGGAGGTTATCCAAGTACAACATCACATTATTAGCAAGTTGCAGCGCAAAATTGAGCTTTTCGAGTTCTTGACGAATAATGATATTGGGTGCTTCTGCTGGATCGAGTGAGGTGATTTTGTCGCCCAACGTGGTGCAATTAATTTTGACAAAAATTAAGCCTAACTGGTGAGCAAGGTATTCCATCAACGTGCTTTTGCCATAGCCGGTCGGCGAAAGTAATAATAATATACCTTGGTTCCAAGATAACTCTTGGAGTCCAAAGTCAGTTTGGATTCCAATTTCATGATTTTCAGAAATATTTTGGACTCCGAGTTGTTTAGCTAAATTATCGCCGATAAAATTTAAGTAAACTTCATTAATTAAACGATTATGCACATAAGTCGTTAATGGTTGGGTTTTGAATTCCTCCAGACGTAAGCGTTTTTTCTCACGTTCAATCACTTGTTGCCGTAGTTGCTGGTAAGCATGAAAAGCGGGAACGTGAACATTGATAAAATGTTGTGTTCTTTCTAAAAATTCATCTATTTGTAAATGGAGTGTGCCGTTTTTAATACGCGGATGTTGCCCGACTAAATGAGTGACTTTGACATAAGTGGTTGTCGGATTAACGAAGCGCGTGATGCGTTTGCCGGTGAGTAAAATGGCAACGGCTTCGAGGTAATAATGACTAAAATCGGATTCCAATTGTGCGGCATAACCGGTTATGCCAGCGTGTGCTAGGGTGATTTGATGGGTAAGATTATGTTTAAGTGCCTGTAAATTATCTTCAAAATGAGGGTAGTTGCCTGAAGCTTCTAATGCTTGTCGAAAGCCATCGACTAATTGCATGGCTTCGCTGCTGACGGTGAAGTTGATGGGGTCATTTTTTAATTCTGCGATGAGATAGTCGGCAATTTCCCTATTTGGTATCCTGATACCTGTCCCCGGTCCCCGGTCCTCTATCTTAAAATCTTCAATCGCTTGACTGATTTCGTGGGTAAGTTGTTCGGTGAGGAGTTGTCCACTATCGCTAAAAGTCGTTTGTAATTGTTGTAAAGTTTTGACGGTGATTTCCCAAATTTGGCACTGTTCTTTATCCTGGCAAAAAGCCCAAAATAATTGGGCAATGGCACGACAACTAGGTTCAAAACCTAATAATCCTAAATTGGAAGGAATATAGAGTAATTTTTCTAAAATCAAAGTGGCATCGATATCATGTATACCCAATTCATAACCTTCATTTTCATGCTGAGCAATGTAACGGCGTACCTGTTCTAATAAGTCATGATGCGTCAAATTTCGCAACTGTTTCAGATGGGCAAACTCTTCATTTAATAATAAGGAAACCGCTAAATATTCTCCCCGGTAAACTTCATCAGATTCTGAAACGATAGATTGTTCCCAATAAGGTTGCGTGGCATTTAATGCCTCATCGTTAAGCGTTTCAAAAAAATCGGTGCCTAAAATATGAAGGGCTATTTTTTTCTCGCGGTATCCGGTCCCCTGCTTCTTGTCCCCTTCAATAGGCACCAAGGTTAACTCAAGGGGTTGTCTATTGACTTGAAAATGGTGTTTGCCTAACACAATCATATTGTCGTTTTTTATCAACAAATTTTCTGGACGAGAATTAGCTTGGCTTTCTTCCAAGAGTGATTTTTGGTGAGCTTCAAATTCTGGTTGTTTCACTTCTGCTTTACTTTCTTGAGACGTTTCGGAAAATTCTTTTTCATGATTGAAAGCGTCTTCTTGAGGTTTTTCAGGAAAATCTTTTTTATCCTTTAAATCACTTTGAGGCGTTTTGGAAAAATTTTCTTCGTGACTGAAACCATTTTCTTGAGGTTTTTCGGGAAAATCTTCCTCATTATTGAAATCACTTTGAGGCGTTTCGGAAAAATCTTCTTCGTGACTGAAACCACTTTCTTGAGATTTTTCAGGAAAATCTTCCTCATTATTGAAATCACTTTGAGGTGTTTCTGGAATTCTTTCGTCATTCTCGAAATCATTTTTTGAATGGATTTGAGATAATAATTTTTGTTCGCGTTGTTGTGTGTGTGCCTTAATACGTTCTAGTTTGGCATAACATTTTGAAATATTATCGAATATGCGAACACGAAGGCTGGTATTTTCAATAATTTGTAAATCGCCTAATACTTCGGTGAGTAAATTTAAGCTGTTGCCAATTTGAATTGACGTGGTTGGTAGCAAGGCAACTTCGTTACTTGGATTTTGTGTAGCGACACTTTCTAAAAGACTCTCTAATTGTTCGTGATAATATTTAAGTGTATTTTCAATTTGGCTTGGGGCAGTATGTTGATTGATATAGGGGGTTTGCCAAAGTTGTAGTGGGTAGTTGGTGGTTGGTAGTTCGTGAGTCATAAGATGGGGAAATTTGATTTTCAAAGCTAAAGCGTTGGATTCCACACCAAAGCTAAAGCTTTGGACTCCAAAATAGCGGCTGGAGTCCAAAGCTTTAGCTTTGGAAATAGGATTATTTTAAGATTGAAAGTACATTTTCGGGAGGACGACCCAAAGCGACTTTATCTTGATAAACGACAATAGGGCGTTCTATTAGGATTGGGTTTTCAATCATGATCTCAAACCATTTTTCGGTTGGCAGTTGATCTGAGGTGGATAAACCGAGTTCAGAAAAACGTGCTTCTGTGGTTCTGATCAAACCGAGTGGTTGTATGCCAAGTTTTTGACAGATTTCACCAAGTGCTTCAGCAGACGGTGGTGTTTCTAAATAGTTTATGGTTTGGGTTTCTATTCCTTGTTCTTGCAAGAGCTGAAGAGTTGCTCTGCTTTTGCTACATTTTGGATTGTAGTAAATTTTGGCTTGTGGCATAGTAAAACCTCTTTTGTTAAATTGAGAATGAAAAATAGTAAACTGTTTTACAATATAAGGGAAAACCAAAAAATAAATTCTCCTTTTCAAAAATCTTAAGAGTATCAGAAATCCTATTTCTTTAAGAAATTAGGATTTCTTTAACTGGTATTTGGGAGAATTATTTTTTTGGAATTCCCTAAGCCCAAAATAAATTTTGGACTCCAAAATGTTAAAACCTCTTATCATCTATCCGTTTCAGAAAATGTTTGGTATTATCAATTAAAATAATAATTGATATATGATGTCCTAAATAATTTGTAGAGTAAATCTGGGATGATCAAAATTAGGTTCTTTGTCGAATCAAAAATGGATTCCGTTTTTGTTCCATCCATAAAAAAACAATCAGTTATAATTTTTTCATTAACAATTAACAATTAACAATTAACAATTTTTATCATCTCAGAGTAAATCCCTCTCCCCCTTTTTCAAAGGAGGAAACACAAGGAAATTTTACCATTCATTTAGGATGTCTAATACTTATCCAGATAAATTTTAGCTTCCAATTTCCTATCCTCTATTCCCTAATTTCCCAAACAAAATGATGAAACCCGCTTATGCGACCTTTTTAGGACTTTTTTTGTGGCTGATTTTAGCCATCGCTGCGACTGTTAACGCACAGCTCATAATTTTCTGGCAAATAGGTAGCCTTTTTTTATTACTATTAGCTTTTATTGATGCTTGGCGAGTTTGGTGGATTTCTCCGATTCAGGCACAACGCCAAGTACCTAACTCATTACCTTTAGGCGTATGGCATGAAGTTATTCTGATTTTTTATAATACGACGACCATTTCTCATGTCATAGAAATTTTTGATGATTATCCGGTCACTTGTGATTTACAAGGACAACCACAACGCCTAAGCTTACCTGCTGCTGCCACAGTTGAAACCCAATACCGTGTTCGTCCTCAACAACGCGGTGCTACACAATTTTTGGGTATTCACTTATTGCTTGATTCACCTTGGCGATTTTGGAAACATTATCGTTATATTAAACTCGAAACACCAATACGAGTTTATCCTAATTTTGCTACGATCACTAAATATGCTCTGTTTGCGACTGAAAATCGGCTTGGACAACTCGGTATTCGCAAATTGCAACGACGAGGCGAAGGTTTGGAATTTCACCAATTGCGAGAATATCGTGCTGGTGATGCGCTACGTCAAATTGATTGGAATGCAACCTCTCGCTATAAGAAATTAATTTCAAAAGAATATCAAGATGAACGCGATCAACAAATTATTTTTTTAATTGATTGCGGACGACGTATGTTGACGCAAGATGGCACATTGTCGCATTTTGACTATACGCTCAATGCTATACTGTTATTATCTTATGTTGCATTACGGCAAGGCGATGCACTTGGCTTAATGACATTAAGTGGTGAACAACGTTGGCTTGCACCACGTAAAGGCATGAATACGATCAATGTGATTTTAAATACGGTATACGATTTACAACCAAGTACTCATACTAGCGATTATTTGTATGGGGCGAATCAATTAATGCAAAAACAGACTAAACGTGCTTTAATTGTGTTCATTTCTAATTTACGTGATGAAGACAATGATGAATTACTCCCAGCTTTACAATTACTCCGTAAAAAACACCTTGTTTTAGTTGCTAACTTACAGGAACGCATCCTTAATGAAGTGTTAGAACATCCGATCTCCAGTTTTGAAGAAGCCCTACGCCACGCTGCTACTCTTGATTACTTAAATGCCCGTCGAAGGTCCCATGATGCGTTAAAAAATTATGGTATTCTTTACCTTGATGCTGAACCGGCACAATTACCAGTTATGATGGTTAATCGTTATTTAGAAATTAAACGTAGTAGTATGCTATGAAATAATCCAAAATAAATTTTGGATTTCTTTTGGAATCTAAAATTTATTTTGGTGTTATTTTGGAGTCCAAAATTTTATTTTGGAATTGATTATTTTTATGAGTGATAAAGCGATAGGTATTTTTGGGGGTACTTTTAATCCGATTCATCATGGACATTTGCGTTTAGCCCTTGAATTGTATGAGCGATTGGATTTAGCTGAAATACGTTTAATTCCCTCGGCAATCCCGCCTCATCGAGAACAGCCTTCTGTGAGTAGTCAAGATCGTTTTGAAATGGTGCAAGCCGCGATTGCTGATGTAGAAGGATTAACGATTGATGATAGAGAATTGCGGCGCACTGGTTTTTCTTATACTGTTGAAACTTTAAATAGTTTGCGTGAAGAATATCCTCATCGTTCATTGTGTTTAATCTTAGGTATGGATTCCTTTTTGAATTTACCAAAATGGTATCAATGGGAACGACTGATTACTTTGGCACATTTTATAGTGGTGCGTCGCTCAAACGCCATTTTATCTGAACAGCAAAAAAATACTATGTGGGATTTTTGGAGGGCACATAGAACTTTTCAGTTAGAAAATTTGAAAGAACAAATAGCCGGTACGATTTGGCTAGAAGAAATCCCAACTTTAGAGATTTCTGCCACACAAATTCGCCACCTGATTGCTACTGGAAAAAATCCACGTTACTTGCTCCCCTTAGCTGTTTTAAATCTCATTAATAAAAATCAGCTTTACCGTAGTGAAAATTGTTAATTGTTAATTGTTAATTGTTAATTGTTAATGAAAAACACTTCTCTATTCGAGGCAAAAGTTTTTGCACGCAAAAACTTTTGCCTCGAACTGATTGTTTTTGAGGAATGGAACAAAAATGGGATCAACTTTTGACCGAACAAAAAACCTGATTTTCACCGCCCCACCGTAATGCTATATAACTGAAAACTCCGGAGAATGCGTATCGTATTTTCAAAGACTTACGTGGATAAGCTTAACTGAAGAATCAAAGACTTACAGAGTTCTTCGGCGTTTTCAGTCTATAAGAAAAACCAAGAAAAAATCCCCCTAACCCCAATCTCTCATTCAGTCCCTAGCTGGGCTAGTGAAAATGGTGAATTTTAATGAAAAACACTTTCTCACTGATTGTTTTTGAGGAATGGAACAAAGAATGGGAGCAATTACCCAACAAAAAACCTGATTTTCACCATCTCAGTGTTAAGGGGTAGGGGATTTTGAGTTGTCGTTAAGTGCGATTATTATGCTGTACCACTCATTGTTAATTATGGATACTGAAAAATTACTTATTATTGTAAAACAAGCATTAGAAGACAAAAAAGCCCAAGATATTAAAGTTATTAATGTTCGCAAATTGTGCAATTTCACAGATTTTATGATTGTGGCAACTGGCAATACTGCTCGTCAAGTTGTTGCTCTTGCACAAAATGTCATCGATGAAGCGAAAAAACAAGGACATCAATCATTAGGAGATGAAGGTAGGCAGGTAGGAGATTGGGTTTTAGTTGATTTAGGCGATGCCATCGTGCACCTGATGCAACCAGAAACGCGAAATTTTTACCAATTGGAAAAATTATGGAGCGAAATGGGTGGAGATTCACACCTAAGTCAATGAAGCAAAGCTGATGAAAGGGGTAAAGAGGAAAGGGTTTCCAAAACTAATTTATAATCTTTATGTTTGCTTTTAAGGGAATTGGAAAAAATAAATCCCTTACCCCTCTTTTTTTACAAAGGGGATGGAAGGATTTTTATTGCTGGTTCCCTTAGAGAAATCGCATTTTTAACGCGATGCTCAACTTTTTATAAATTATTAAAAAATATAAAGTTTATTTCGGTGGGTTTCGCTTCACTCTACCCACCCTACATTTAAAATCAATTAGTTATAAAATAAAGTTGAGTCTCGCGTATTTTTAGCTTCTCCAAAATATTAAGATATTTCTGCGTACCGGCATAAATAGCACCCTAATTCGCTATTAAGATTGACAGTTTTCTAATTAACTCGTACCATAATGTTTTAATTTTAAGATCGAATTGTTTACAATACTTAGGGACTTGTAAGTACATTCGCTATTCGCCATTTGCTATTGACGAATTTTATGGAGCATTTATTTAAATGAGAACGTTTAGTGCCAAGTCTCACGAAGTTAAGCATGGTTGGTTTGTTATTGATGCACAAGATAAGGTTTTAGGGCGGCTTTCCACTGAAATTGCTAGACGCTTGCGGGGCAAACATAAACCTGAATATACACCCCATGTGGATACTGGTGATTATATTATTGTTATTAATGCCGAAAAAGTCAGAGTGACAGGACGCAAAAGAACTGATAAAATATATTATCATCATAGTGGTTATCCGGGGGGCATGAAATCAATCAGTTTTGATAAATTGATACAAAAAGCGCCGCACCAAGTGATTGAACTCGCCGTCAAACGGATGTTACCAAGAGGACCGTTAGGTCGTGCTATGTATCGCAAATTAAAAGTTTATGCTGGGCCAAAACATGAACATAATGCCCAACAACCCATTCCATTGACTTTATAGTTATGTTAGAACAATATTATGCTACAGGACGACGCAAAAGTTCTGCCGCCCGGGTATTTTTGAGACCTGGAGAAGGCAAAATTAGTGTAAATGGTCGTCCATTGGATGAATATTTTGGTCGTGAGACTGCCAGGATGGTTGTACGTCAACCATTAAAAGTCGTCGAGAGAGAAGATACTTTTGATATTTATATTACCGTGCGTGGTGGTGGTAATACTGGGCAAGCGGGTGCTATTCGACACGGAATCACTCGTGCCCTGATTGTGTATGATGAAAGTTTTCGTCAAGCTTTACGCAAGAAGGGATATGTGACTCGTGATTCGCGTCGTGTTGAACGTAAGAAAGTGGGACTTCACAAAGCTCGTAAACGTCCACAATACTCAAAACGCTAAATTTCAGTTATCAATTATTCAACTCTTCTGAAAGTTTTGGATTTCCTATTTCCCATCAAAGTACCTGGTTCGTTGATAACGGGTACCGGGTGGCTGATAACTGTCTCCTATAACGAGATTGGGAGATCGTCTAGCGGTAGGACAATGGACTCTGACTCCATTAACCCAGGTTCGAATCCTGGTTTCCCAGCCATTATTTATATCTCAATACCCCTTACCCCTTTCGGGGAAGGGGTATTTTTTTTTCCTTTGTTTATTGATTGTTAGCGATACCGGGCATCAACATTTTATATGATTGCTCAATAAAAGTATGTTAACATTCTCAAAAAATATCCCCTAAATTCTGCTAAAAAGAAGGACTTCCCACTTTTATCTCTCAAAAATCCTCCCACAGATTTTGCTATAGATGTTCAGAAAAATAATTTTAGGGCTTCAAAATACCTCACCGCCAATCCGTTCAATCCCCTGATCCGTTGTACTTACGAGACAATTGAACAACCCATAGTACAACGGTAAAGGGGATTGAACGGATTGAGGTACTGATAACTGATAACTGATAACTGAATAACTGACTATGGAACCCATTGAACAACCTATAGTACAACGGATCAGGGGATTGAACGGATTGAGGTACTGGTAACTGATAACTGATAACTGGTAACTGATAACTGGTAACTGGTAACTGATAACTGGTAACTGATAACTGGTAACTGATAACTGATAACTGATAACTGACTAAAACCACTGTCCTATCAGCATAAACGCGGACCAAAAATAAGGATGGCGATAGCGCGCATAATTGTCATCAGTCAGTATCAAGTTTTGGGCGGTTTGCAATGCCTTTGCCTTAGTCATGCCGGGTATTTGTAATTGCCGATAGAATTCAATTACCACTGCTGGCGTTGCCTCATCATCCACTTTCCACAAACTAGCGAGGGCCGTTTTTGCACCGGCTTTTAACGCAACCCCGGCTAATCCAAGCGCAGCCCTATCATCTCCTACCGCCGTTTCACAAGCACTGAGCGTTAGCAAATCCAATGGTTGTTTATCTCCAACTGTCGTCAGTGCTATCAATTGTTCCAAGCGATCCATCGTGAGTTTGTCATTGAACATTAAAACAAACGTATTTTCCAACGTCCCACTAAACTGCCCATGTGAAGCAATGTGCATCATAGAATAATTGGTTTTTGTAATATTGCTCTGCACATTCGGAAACGTAAACGTTTCATTTAACAAGGGTTGTGGTTTGTCCTTCAATAATGTTTGGAGAGATTCTAATTCAAATTGGGCGCAAGGTAACGGTGAAAATCCCAATACTGCTTTAGATAAGCCGCTTAATAACGTGTTTTTCTCTTGTGCTTGCACAACAATTTGTGATTCTTTTAAGCACAAACCGGGTAGGATGGATAACGCATATTTTTGGATTAAGAACTGCTGTCCATCGTGCAAGGCTGAAAAAGGCATGGTGCGTAAACTACCATCAGGAACAATGACCAAGGTTTTTATACCCGATAAGTGAGTCGTCAATGGTTCAATCAACCAACGATACAAAGTCTGCGCTGGGCCCCAAAATGAGTTGGCAGGGCCTTCGATTTTTTGCGGTTGACTGCCTCGCAACATGGGCCGACAGATTTCTTCCTCCGATTCTTTACCCTCTGTTGCCCGTTGACTTCGACTCCGAGACAGTTCTTCCAGATTGGGGTGATTGCGTAATGGCATTAAAAAAGCAGCCACTTTACCACGTAATTGTTTTTCACCAACCGGTACCGTCGCTTGCACAAGACCATCCTGTCGTTCAAGGATAATTTCTAAACGATCCGCCAGTGGAATCGGATACAGTATCGCAGTTTCGGCATCCAGCACCCGTTTCAAATCCACACAATCCTCTCCCAAATTCAAACAATCCGTTTGAAAGTAATTTTGTAACTCAGCTTCTTTAAAAATTTCCACCGTTTTTCTGGCTTCCTGCAATAATGCTTGACGCGCTGAACCGGCTGGAGTGTTACGCGCTTTTTGCAGGAGTAAATCAGCTAATTCAAAATAAATGGGCGATATTTTTTCCCGAAAAGTTTCGGTGATACTCGCATAACCGGTGGTAGCCACTTGGGTATGAACGGTCCGAAAATGATTGATGGCTTGCCGATAGCTTACGATAGCCTCATCTTTATTACCTTGGACCGTTTGAATACGCGCTAATTGCCATTGCCAAAAATATAAAAACGGTTGTTGACGGGTTTGTTGGGCAAAAAAGATGGCTTGTCGCGTTAAAGTTAACGCTTCACCATAACGTTTAGCTTGTCGATACAATTGGCCCAATTGCCCATAGCTAAAGGCTTTAGCCGCTATATTGTTCAACTGTTCAGCCTTATGTCGAGCTTGTTTCAACGCTTGATAAGCGATGCGCGTTGATTGCGCTGCGGATTCATCTGACTGCGTTTGGACTTTGTGGGCGATTTGGCTTAATGTGATAAGCGCGAAGATTCGACTATAAGTAGCTTGTTGCCATTTTTGCGTGGCTTTTAAAGCGTCATCTAAAACCGCTAGCGTATTTTTGAAGGTTTGACCCTCATCCGTTTCTAATAAAAAGTGAGTTTGTGCGAGGCTAATAAGAATTTTGCCTTCAAGGGCTTTAATTTCCGCCTTGGAAAACGGTAAAGTCTCCTCCTTTGGCTTCGATGTGCTAGAAGGGATTTCGGGGATTTTTCCCAACGCTTCACGATAGGCTTCAATCGCCTCTTCAAAATCATATTCCACTGTCAGCATATTACCCCAATGCCGTAAAACTTCTACTAAAACAAGGGGGTCTTTCAGTTTGCGGGCCATTTCGAGAGTTGTTTCAGCCTGTTCGAGGGCCGTTTCATAGTGACGTTCTCCTTGAGATAAACTGATTTTGCTCTGTTCATTGAGTAGAAGGACATGATAAACGGCATTGCCATTTTTTTTGGCTATCGGTAAAGCAGTGTTCAAGGTATTGAGGGCTTTGTCATAATGCCCAAGCCGTTGAGAGGCTTTGATTATGCCAAGCCAAGCGGCTAAACGCTGTTCAGTGTTTTGCGTGGTAAGTGCCGCTTGCCATTGCGAAAAAGCCCTTTCAAAATTACCCGCTTGGAAGGATTGCTGGGCTTCGGTCAAGGGTTGTGCTTGTACAGCGCAGGTGTAGCATAATAACAACGTTAATAGGATTTTTTGCATCATCAATAAACTCCTGAAAAATAAAAGCAACTACAGGGATTGAATATAAACAAGGATAAATCAAAAGTGAACTACAAGGATTGTTTATAAGAAAGGATTAAATCCGGGCATTACCACGAATTGAACCATTAGCCACGATCTAATCCTTTCTTATATACAATCCTTGTCGTTTAAGTGGGTTAAGTTAAAGCTTTTATCTCAGTAATAGATAAGCCGGTCGTTTCGGCAATAAAGGCAAGCTCAAGTCCTTTCACTAATAAATTACGGGCAATTTCTTGTTTTTCGGCTATTCGTCCAACTTGCAAGCCATCTTCCCATTCTTTACGTCGCATATTGTTAAAATCATTTTCATCCAAGATGGAAACACGTTCTTGAGGCGTTAATCCATCATCATCAATTAATCTAGCGGCTTTTTGTATAATCGGGCGATTGAGATTAATTTGGGGATGAGTGGGATTATTGACACTTTCGGTCACCAGAGTCATCCAGTCTTTTAGTCCTTGGGGCGTTTTATCGCTCCAGTAAAAAGGATTGAGGAAAAACATCTGGTGAGGATACAGTATCATGGATTCATCCTGTTCTGTTGTGGTGACGAGGTTAGTTGTCATCAAACTTCGTTGATATTGCTTTTCACGCACTTTGCGAGTGAACCAAACAATGGTATAAACCGTACGATCTAACTTGTATTCCTTATGGCTTTTCACCAATTCTAACTGTGAGGCAATATGATAATGCCAAAAACGATCAAAATCATAATCATAACGTTCACGTTGAATTTCAATGACAACGCGATGGGTTGGATCATCAACAAAAATATCAATCTCAATATCAACCCCGCCGATGGGTGGAATAAACTTTTTTTCGACTTCGATGGTTTGAGGAATGAGATCAATATCCAAAAAGTCTTTGATAAAGGCTTTGAGGATTTCTTCATCTGATAGCAGTTTCTTAAAAACGACTTGATTGTTTAATGGTGCAAGTGGCATGATTGATTTTCTTCTTTGAGTAAGAAAGGATAAAGCAATAACTACAAGGATTCGTTATAAACAAGGATAAATCAAAAGGGAACGACAAGGATTGTTTATAAGAACGGATTTTTAATCAGGGATTCTCACGGTGGAATCCTTTCTTATAAATCCTTTCTTATAAGCAATCCTTGTAGTTTATTTCATCAACGGAGGTGACAGAAAACGTTTTTTCACCTCAAAGGTATAGGTCGGATTATCCAATTCTTCAATGACATTGCAGGTTTTCAATTGTGCCTCGATATGACCGCCCGGTAATACGACTAACATGGCATCCAAATCCACCGCCGGCGAGTTAATTTGCACGTTGCCGTCTACACCCAATTTGGAAGAAGCATCTATACTAGTCTTATTAGAAGAAATAAACTGCTCAGATTTAATCTGAATATTTCCACCATGACCTTCTTCTGCATGAGCATGAATTTCCGAATGATTTAAGACCACAAAACGAGGGTTTTCAATGGTGATATTGCCACCGTTGCCAGTGCCACCATGCACACTGGTTTCAATACGACCTCCTTGCAAATAGATTAGCCGGAACGTTTCTATATTAATACTGCCACCCGTAGCATTCTCGGTTTTTGTTGCAATTTCAGTATTATTTCGCAAAATAATTTGATTGGCTTGTATATTAATATTGCCGGCATTACCAGCATCGTCAGTACTACTGAATGAATCCGCATAAATCCCACTCACGGCTATTCTATCCTTTTGATGGGGAAAGTTTTCTTGAAATACTAATTGACTGTATTCTGGTTCTTTAAGCTTAATATGGGCTGAATCTCCAGAAATAGAAATTGGCCCATTAATATTGAGATTAATATGTCCGCTTTGTCCACGACCTGAAGTACTTACACTAATCGTAGCACCATCCGTAATAGATAACGCATTAGCGGCTAAAGAAATAGTCCCTGCATTGCCAGCATTGATCCCTTTAGAACTAGCCGTAATACCAGAACCCAAACCATTTTCATTTTCACCATACGGATTGACACCGATCAGCCTAATACTGCCAGATACTCGAATATCAATATTACCAGCTTGTTGAGTTTGCGTCTCTCCGGTTACAGTTATACCACTTTTAATCTGTCCTCCTTTGGTAAGAATGAGTTCTCTAGCCTCTAAGACAATATCGCCACCGGCACCAGAGCCACTAACATTTTCATGAGTTCTATCATAGGATGATAGTGACACGAGTCCACTCTGCCAACCCCCTTTACTATCGGCACCAGTGATTGTAACTACTTCATTCGCTTTAATATGAATATTTCCAGCATTTCCAGTATGATAAGTTAAGGTTCCGATACCACCCTCTTCCAACCGGATATTATCTGCAATTAATGTTATATTACCAGAATCTCCCGTCGAAAATACTCGATTACTAATCCAACTACCATTTTGGAAGGATATCTCATTGGCTTTAATGACAATATCGCCAGAATTTTCAGCGGTAAAAGAATCTCCAGAAATATAGCTTTGATTGCTGAAGGATAAGGTTTCGACTTCAATATCAATGCTGACTTTCTGGTTATTATTCGGTAACTTCGGATTATTTTCCGATAAGACTTGTTTTCTCGCTTGAATTTGGCTGCTATTTGTCACTACTAAATTTTTACCACGAATAAAAATACTTCCATCCCCTTGACCACTGACATCAACTAAAGATTTATCAATTCTAATTTGACCTCCCTTAGCATTGCCTAAGTTTAATCCTAACCCGTTAAAGATGACTTCTCCTTCAGAAGCGACACTAGCAAGGTTGATACGTCCTGAACTTGCAAACATTACCGAACTTCCAGGTATTACCACTGAACCATCTTCGTTAAGCATTACTGGTGGTGTCGTACCACTTAAATCCAAATCACCTCCAATCAACGATAAAGTTTGAGTTTCTGGAACGGATAATTTGCTGTCTTGTATGGTGATAGGCGAAGGTGAATTGGTGAGAAAACCAAAACTTTCAATCGGCGCGACTGTCAAAATACTATCACTCGGATTACGTGCATCAAACCGTCCTCCATTTCCCAATCGCAAATAGTCAGCCGTGCTGGCATGAAAAGAGCCTTGCACGTCCAATTGGGCATTGGGTCCAAACATAATTCCATACGGATTGAGGAAATAGACATCTGCACCCGGAATCGTTGAACGAAAGAGTCCGTCAATGTTGGAAGGATTTCCGCCGGTTACGCGGCTAATCACATTTTGGATGTGATTTGGTCCTGAGAATGTGGCACTTTCCAAGCGTTGCAGATTAAAGTCTTTGAAACTGTGGAATAAATTTCCACCAAGCCGTTGGCCCAAGTCGGGCCCAATTTGATAGTCGGGCCCTGGTAAATTAAGAGCTTGGCCCAATGTGCCGTCAGTGGTGATTTGGGCGGGGGCGGATAAAGGTATGATTAATAAAAAAATGATGAGTAAGTGTTGTGTTTTCATTTGCGTTGCTCCAAAAATAAACTACAAGGATTGTATATAAGAAAGGATTAAATCCGGGCATTACCACGAATTGAGCCATTAGCCACGATCTAATCCTTTCTTATTAGGTTGGTGAGCTTGTCGAACCATACAATCCTTGTCGTTTAAGTGGGTTAAGTTAAAGCTTTTATTTCCGTAATAGACAAGCCTGTCGTTTCAACAATGAAATCATGGTCAAGTCCTTTTGCTAATAAACTATGAGCAATTTCTAGGTTTCTTGTTTGTTTACCTTGTTCAAGTCCCGCCACCCATTCTTTATGTCGCATATTGTTGAAATCATTTTCATCCAAGATGGAAACACGTTCTTGAGGCGTTAATCCATCATCATCAATTAATCTAGCGGCTTTTTGTATAATCGGGCGATTGAGATTAATTTGGGGATGACTGGGATTATTGACACTTTCGGTCACCAGAGTCATCCAGTCTTTTAGTCCTTGGGGCGTTTTATCGCTCCAGTAAAAAGGATTGAGGAAAAACATCTGGTGAGGATACAGTATCATGGATTCATCCTGTTCTGTTGTGGTGACGAGGTTAGTTGTCATCAAACTTCGTTGATATTGCTTTTCACGCACTTTGCGAGTGAACCAAACAATGGTATAAACCGTACGATCTAACTTGTATTCCTTATGGCTTTTCACCAATTCTAACTGTGAGGCAATATGATAATGCCAAAAACGATCAAAATCATAATCATAACGTTCACGTTGAATTTCAATGACAACGCGATGGGTTGGATCATCAACAAAAATATCAATCTCAATATCAACCCCGCCGATGGGTGGAATAAACTTTTTTTCGACTTCGATGGTTTGAGGAATGAGATCAATATCCAAAAAGTCTTTGATAAAGGCTTTGAGGATTTCTTCATCTGATAGCAGTTTCTTAAAAACCACTTGGTTGTTTAATGGTGCAAGTGCCATCATTTATCTCCTTATGTGAGTCAGAAAAGATAAAGCCATAACGACAGGGATTCGTTATAAACAAGGATAAATCAAAAGTAAACGACAAGGATTGCTTATAAGAAAGGATTAAATCCGGGCATTACCACGAATTGAGCCATTAGCCACGATCTAATCCCTTCTTATAAGCAATCCTTGTCGTTTATTTATTTCATTAACGGAGGAGACCGAAAACGTTTTTTCACTTCAAAAGTATAGGTCGGATTATCTAACTCTTCGATGACATTGCAGGTTTTCAATTTGGCTTCGAGTTGATTTCCCTGCAATACCACTAACATCGCATCCATATCCACCGCTGGCGAGTCAATTTGCACGTTGCCATCTAAGCCTAATCTTGATGAGGCACTGATTAAACTTTCGTAAGATTTAATAAAGTGTTCAGCGACTATGCGAATATTGCCACCCTGTCCAGCATCCGCTTGTGCTTTAATTTGCGCTTTATCTAAAACGGTAAAAGTGGGATGAGAAATGGTGATATTGCCACCATCACCAGAACCACCTCGAACGCTCGTGGTAATTTCACCATTGCGTAAATACAACAATCCTGGTGTAATAAGGCGAATATTTCCACCTCCCGCATTTTGGGTGGAACTGTTAATTAAAGCTCCCTGAGTTACGTTAAGGTTTTTAGCTTGTATAATAATATGACCCGCTTGACCGGCTGAATGTGCTACGCTCTCTGAACTGCTATAAATGCCACTCACTGAAAAATTCGTCTGACTGTCTGGAAATATTTCCAAAAAATCTAATTGAGCTTGGGCCGGTTCGTTTAACATAATACCACTAGAATCACCAGAAATGGTTAATGGACCCTTAATTTGAAGATTAATATTCCCCCCCGAGGAATGACTATGAGTCGTACTATTGATAACCGCACCATCCTTAATCAATAAGGCTTCAGCTTCTATAGAAATATTCCCAGCTTTGCCCGTATTATCGCCTCTCGCATGCGCATAGATACCACTACCTAAACCATCCCAATTTTCACCGTAGGAATTTATACCTGATAGTTTGATAGCACCAGAAATACGGACAGTAATATTTCCAGCTTGACCACTTTCCGTTCCTTCACTGGCAATGGTACTGCTTGCAATTAATCCTCCTTGCTCAAGGATCAGTTCTTTACCTTCTAACCATATATTTCCACTTGAGCCACCAACTCCTGTACCACCCCTATTTCCAAAAGAGAATCCGGTCTGTTCAGTAGTTGATATAATGCCACTAGCAAAACCACCTAGTTTCATACCTTTTTGTTCTCTTGCTCCCGTAATAATGATTTGATCATTTGCGTTAATATGAATATCACCAGCATTGCCAGATGCTATGGTAGCACTAGAAATAATTCCCCCTTCTTTTAGGACAATATTATTAGTTTGAACTGAAATATTGCCACCATGTCCAGTTGAAATAATATCTGTACCAATTCGGCCACGATCTGTCAAAATTAAATCGTTGGTTTGAATTGAAATATGCCCCGCATTTCCTGGCGAAGTACTGACACTAAAAATTCCTCCATTTGAGACAAAAATATGGCGAGATTGAACGGAAACATTACCGGCATTCCCTATTGATGTCGTATTACTACCTAACCGACTCCGATTAGCTAAAGTAATTTGGTCAGCTTGAATTGAAATATCGCCAGCATTAGCGGTTGTTCGAGTCGTATTAAAAATTCTACTGGCATCTAGCAAAGATAAAGCTTGAACTTTAATATCAATGCTGATTGGATGATTATTATTCTCAGCAAATATAGGTTCTCCATCATCAAATATTTCAGCTTGAATAAAGCTGTTGTCATTGACGAATAAACGATTGCCGCGAATAAACAATTGCCCTAAAGTATTTCCACTAACATCAATCAGCGATTTTGCCGAAATACGGATGTTTCCTAATTGGTTAAACTGGGAAATATCTAAATCAGAATCACTTAGAATAATTTCGCCTTGAGAGGCAACACTGGCAAGATTAATTCGCCCACCTGGTGCCCCAAGACTACCAGTTGGTTTAAATGGACTAAATGCAAACATTGAAGTGTCAGAGACATAATTGCCTTGACTTATTTCAATATCACCACCAATCAACGATAAGGTTTTGTCATTTTGAACATTTAAACCGGTTGGTTCTCCATCCCAATCAGATTGGGTTATTTCTTTTCCATCACCGGCGACTAAAATGGAAGCGACTGTATTATCTAAAAAACCAAAGCTTTCAATCGGCGCAATAGTCAATAAACTGTCACTCGGATTGCGAGCGTCAAAGCGTCCGCCATCGCCTAAACGCAAATAATCTGCTGTGCTGGCATGAAAACTCCCTTGTACATCTAATTGGGCATTGGGGCCAAACATGATTCCGTAGGGATTGAGAAAATAGACATCTGCGCCCGGAATGGTTGAGCGAAATAGTCCGTCAATGTTGGAGGGATTGCCACCGGTGACGCGGCTAATCACATTTTGGATGTGGTTTGGTCCTGAGAATGTGGCACTTTCCAAGCTTTGCAAATTAAAATCTTGAAAACTGTGGAATAAGTTTCCACCAAGCCGTTGGCCCAAGTCGGGCCCAATTTGATAGTCGGGCCCTGGTAAATTTTGGGCTGGGCCCAAGGTGCCATCGGTAGTGATTTGGGCCTTGGTGATTAAAGGTATGATTAATAGTATAAATAAGAGTTGTGTTTTCATTGGCGTTGCTCCAAAAAATAACTACAAGAAATAAACTACAAGGATTGTATGGTTCGACATGATTCGACAAGCTCATCAACCGCTCACCAACCTAATAAGAAGGGATTTAAAGTCAAAGTCAAAGTCAAAGTCAAAGTCAAAGTCAAAAGCGAATTATAAATATTTTATATTAAAGAAGAGATTAAAGTCAAAAGAGAACGACACGGATTGTTTATAAGAAAGGATTAAAGTTAAAGTTAAAATCATGCACACTTTGAACCAATCTCTTTATAACTCAAGTGATACATTATTGGTATTGGTATTGGTTTTTATTTTGGTTTTGATTTATCCTTGCTTATTAGGTTGGTGAGCGGTTGATGAGCTTGTCGAATCATGTCGAACCATACAATCCTTGTAGTTCGCTTTTAAGATAATTGCTCAATCCTCTCCATACTGATACCAGTAGCTTGTGCAATTTGTTCTTTGGTGAACTTTCCCATTTTCAGCATGTTACTGGCAATTTGTTCTGACTCCGTCAGTTTCAGTTCCTTTCGTACTGGCACACGACTTGGTTGTTCAAATTGGATTGGGATGATATGAGTATATATCCGTTTTCCTTCAACCCGTTCTTCAGAATTCAGTTCATCTTGCTCCGTGTGTATTTTGCTAAAAACCACATAATAGCCTTCCAACAATGCTTCGGATTTGAGATATTCTGCCAGTTGCCCTTTGCCTCGTTTGAAATAAGTCTCATCAGAATACACTTTGGTTTCAATGAGGTAGGATTGCTCTTGATAATGGATCAGAATATCGGTTCGTCCTCGTCCTGAAGGCACTTCTACATAAGTTTGCCCACCAAGACGTTGAATAAAAAAATAAAGAAAGCCATCTAAAGAATAATGCCAAGCACCTTCTTTCAAATGCTCGGTGTCAAAAGCCCGAAAACCGCGCCGACGCACATAAGCTCGGTATTCTGTTAGCAACGCATTGACGTTTAATTCACCGGTTGAAGTCAAATATTTGTTGATCGTCTCATGAGGCGAATTGATATAATATTGTGTTTCTCCATTGATTAACGGGCGAAACGCGGTAATCAGTGCCTTTTTGTAGAGTGGTACCAAAATATCAGTATTTCCATTGCCTTTATCAATGACACCATTAGCGTACAACCATGCCATATCAGGATCGTGAATAGAGAAAGGCAATGATTCTTCGTTAAAAAGCAGTTTCAACATGAACGCTCTTTTTTCGCGGGCTTTTTGAACGATATTGATAATATTTTTATCAAACCGTTCGGTGAGAAAATGCTGTTGTGCTTTTAAATAGTGTTCCATCAAAACCGGTTGGTTTCGATGAGTGACTAATTTTTCCACCAGATAAGCACACAAGGCACAAACTAATCCAGGTTGTCCTTGGGTATTTTCATAAATGGCTTTGATGGCCTTATCTTCAAAAACTTGTTCTGATTCAGTAATATATTTTTTTATTAATGAATTGACTTCTTCAAAAGTAAAATAAGGCAGTTGTAATTCTTCGGCAATGTTAAACGGTGAAGCAGCAGAAACGACTAATTCAGCAAGGGTGCTAACGCCAACTAAGCAAAGAGAATGGAGATGATAATATTCTTTTTGATGATAGATTTGCCGAAAGGTGTGCATGACTTCGCTTAAGACACAATCAGGGATACCTTCAAATTCGTCAATCACCAGCACAATCGGTTTGGATAAATTTGGCGTTTTTTCAAAAAAAAGTCTGAGTGTTATTGGCCCATCAATGGTTAATCTCGTTGGAATATCATCTTTAGAGAGTGTTCGCTTCAGTTCATGATTTAATTCTTGGTAAAAATCGGCCTTTGAAACGGTTTTTAAACTTTCAAAACTGATCCATACCGTTGTGAAGTCTTTTTCAAGCTCGTTCAAGAGCAGTTTGAAAAAGGTGGTTTTACCAGCTTGTCTTGGTGCAAACAGGGTAAAAAAACGACCTTTGTTTACCTTTGCTTTGCCTTCGATCATTAAGGCTTCACGCATGACGGTGTAATGTAGAGCGGGATCACAGGGCCCGCTGGTGTTAAATTCGCGCATGTTTTTTCTGCTCCAAAAATACAAAAACTACAAGGATTGTTTATAAAAAAGGATTCGCGGTAATACCCGGTTTTAATCCTTTCTTATAAGCAATCCTTGTCGTTGATTTAATCGGGAAAATCCCCCGGCATCATGGGTCTACCTTCTGGATTCAGCAGAAAAAGAACCATTACGAAAGTTCACCTGTCTGATTTCAATATTTTTAGCCTGCAACTGGATATGACCGGCATCACCCAATGGCTGGTCAATACTTCCAGCACTACCTGAGTCGGTATCTAAAGGGCTATCATTAAGAATACGGATGGATTCAACGGCACTTAAATGAATATCTGTACCTTTTCCTATATTGGCCGTACCACCCGAAATAAATGAATTGTTATCCAATTCAATGCTATCCGCTTGAATATCTATCACACCACCATCTTGTGCGCCTAAAGTTCGAGCAGTAATAATACTATTATCCATTGTAAACTTCCCGGCACGGATAAAAACATTACCACCACCTTCGCCGCTCGTACTGAACCAAGCGGTTTGCTCTAATTGAATATTTGCACCTTGATCGGCACTATTGTCTATACCTTCAGCAATTAAACGTATCTCTCCAGTGCCTTTTATAGCTGCTAAGTTCAATCTACCACTGGAAGCACGAAGTTGACTATAACGCTGATTGCGTTTTATCCAAGCAAACACATTTTCAGGACTAGGATCATCTGGATAATCTTCTAAATCTAATTCATCCATGCCTTGACTGAAATGAATGTCACCACCAATCAAAGACAAACTTTTACCATCAGGCACTTGCAACAACGCACGTGGTATTCCCGACTCATTTAACACACCACGCCCATTGACTTGAATACTGCCGTGTGGATTGTCCAAAAAACCAAAACTTTCAATTGGGGCAACGGTTAAAATACTGTCGCTTGGATTTCGAGCATCAAATCGTCCACCATCTCCCAACCGCAGATAATCGGCGGTACTGGCATGAAAAGAACCTTGCACATCTAATTGAGCATTTGGCCCAAACATGATGCCGTATGGATTTAGGAAATACACATCCGCACCCGGAATGGTTGAGCGAAAGAGTCCGTCAATGTTGGAGGGATTTCCTCCGGTCACACGACTAATTACATTTTGAATGTGGTTTGGTCCTGAGAATGTGGCACTTTCCAAGCTATTCAAGTTAAAGTCTTTGAAACTGTGGAATAAATTTCCACCAAGCCGTTGGCCCAAGTCGGGCCCAATCTGATAGTCTGGCCCTGATAAATTTTGGGCTGGGCCCAAGGTGCCATCGGTGGTGATTTGGGCTGGTGTAGATAAGGGTATGATTAATAAAAAAATGATGAGTGTGGCCCACTTAAAAGATTGTTTGATGTTCATAGTCAAAATAGGGAATGACGCGGGAGCGTCATGGTATGCGTTCCCAACGAGGACGTTAGTTAGGAACGAGAAAAAATAGGGAATGACGCAGGAGCGTCATGGTATGCGTTCCCAACGAAGACGTTGGGAACGAGAAAACTCAACACCAACAAATAGGCTTTTGTCGGGTTCAGCAAAGCTAACCCGACCTACCGGTAGTCCCCTCGCCCTTTGGGAGAGGGCAAATTAGTATGAGAAATAAATTTCAGTATTTGAAGTATGGTTTCGGCTTCGTTTCTTTGAATGTATTCTTTGGATGATTCAACGATCATGATGGGATAGTCGGCTTCAAATGCTTTGACTAAGCCCGCTAAAAATGTCCAAGTGTCGCTGATGGTATAACAACCAAAGATTTTTTGTTCGGTTTGATCTGGATTTTGTTGCCAATTTAACCAGGCAGCGGCTAACATTTCTCCATATAATTGATGTTGTGGATTTTCTGCTTCTAATCCACGTTTTGCTTCCAAAATGACTAAATAGGGTGCTTTGATGGTTCCAGATGTACAATCTCCTAATGCACCATCAATCGTACCACTAAGTTCAAAATGAGCATATTGGGCTTTTAAGTTAATTTGTGACCAGGCTTGAATATTGTTGTTTTCAGCTAGCATTAACAGGGGATAAATGGCCCTAGCCCAAATGGTGGCTTCATTCATTAAAGTCAATCGTGTGTTGACCAGATAAGATTGAATTAGCTGAATTTTTTCTTGTTCTTGAGGTGTACATCCTGACTGCATTTTTTGCCATTTTTCCGGTACAACCCCTTTTTCGTCAATTTTCGCAATTTGACTCAATTTTTCTGGTGATAATTCTGAAAATAGAAATTTTGGCATTTTATGAACCTTATAAGGTTCCAACGCAGGAGCATTGGAACCAGAGAAATTATTAAGTGTAGGTTGGGTTAGCTTTACTGAATTCAAAAAATCAGGCTTTTGTCGGGTTCAGCAAAGCTAACCCGACCTACATAGACTATAGGCAAAAAAGTTCTCCGAAGTTTTCAGAAAAACTATATATACTTTTTGAGATTTCACGAGCCTTGTTCAAAATGACACAACTCATTTAACAGAGGCATTACACAGCTTTCGTGTTGGAACGAGAAAGAAATGTCCCAAAGCTTTAGCTTTGGGCTTGTCCCCTTCATTGCCATAATTTAACCGTTTTATCTCGACTGCCTGAAGCGAAAGTACGTCCATCTGGGCTGAAGGCAATCGCATTAACATCATCTTGATGGGCGGTTAATGTGCGCAACAGTTTACCTTGTTCGACTTCCCAAAACTTGATGGTATGATCGTGACTGCCAGAAGCTAGGAACTGTCCATTTGGACTAAAAACAACGGATAATACCCAATTTTCATGCCCAGTTAGGGTTTGTTGTAGTCTACCGGTAGAGATTTCCCAAATCTTGATGGTACTGGCAGCGTCGCCGGCGGCAAGGCGTTGTCCATCATGGCTCAAGGTTACTGAGAAAATATCGGCTTGGTGCCCGATGAATGTTTGTAAAAGGTTTCCAGTTTTAACCTCCCAAAGTTTGATAGTTTTATCGGTACTACCAGAAGCAATGAGTTTCCCATCTTGACTGAAACTGACAGAAGTCACTATATTGTTATGTCCAGTTAGCGTTGTTAAGACTTGTCCGGTACGGAGTTTCCATAATTTGATGGTATTATTCGGCCCTTCAGTAGCGAGAATTTGCCCATCAGGACTAAAAGCGAGTGTGCCAATCCATTGCTTCGATTCCAGTTCTGTCAACGTAAGTAGTAATTTACCGGTGCTAACTTCCCAGAGTTTGATGGTGCTATCTGCGCTGGCTGAGGCGAGTAACAATCCATTGGGGCTAAAAGCTACCGATAAAACTAAATCAGTATGCCTAAGTGTATACAATATTTTTCCGGTACTGACTTCCCAGAGTTTGACGGTTTTATCCCAACTGCCAGAGGCTAATAGTTTGCCATCTGGACTAAAGGCTAGACAACCATCGACACAAATACTGTCTTGATGTCCTTGTAATGAAAGTATTTCTTGTTGTGGTAATGGGGTAGATGGTTTAATCGAAATGGGTTCTTGATAAGGAGGCGTTTGTAATCGGGTTAAAAAATATTCTTTAGCTTGTTTTCTTTTATTTTCAAGCTGTTCAAGTTGATGTTGTTGTGAGTCTGCTAAACGTTTTTCAACGTAATAAATGTAGCCAAATCCGATTTCAGCCGCCACGATGACGATAATTAAAACGGCTATCGTTATCCGTTTGATTGAAGGCCGTTTGATGGCTGGTTTTGTCATTTTTGTTGTCCTAATCAATTATAGCGTTTTTTGAGTTTAATGCGTTACCGCGTTATAGCGTTGTCAAAGCATTTTGTCATTTCTCGCTACGTTCGAAATCTCATTTTGATAATACCAAGATTTAACGAAGCTTCCCTTCAATTCTTGCGACACTAAATCCCAATGTTTTATAAAAATTAATTATATTAACAATAAACCAATATTTCGCACCAGCTATGCTATAATTTTTTATTTAAGTTTTTATTGAAATTATTTTTGCGGTAAATTTTCCGGTGATACTCCGATTTAGATGATTCAACTTGTTGATTTTATTGAACGCAAAACATCATTTTTTCCTGTATCACCAGAAAATTTACAGCCAGAAATTATTTGACCCCAATTATCAATCAGTACCATAAAATATCCATACAAAGCGACAGGAAAATACTCATATAGCAGAACATACTTCAAATTCAACCTACCGGTATGAAGAACTTTTGCCTAATGATTGATATGCCCAAAGCTAAAGCTTTGGACTCCAAAAACACTAGAATAGAGTCCAAAGCTTTAGCTTTGGATTATTAATTAATTTTCTATTATTTATGTAAATTATGCTAATCACCGGAAATATTTTTATCTTGCTAGGCACAGCCTTTTTATTTTTAGGTGCGTTAGGAATTGTGCGTATGCCAGATGTTTATAACCGCATTCAGGCGGGAACTAAAGCGGTCACGCTTGGTACTTTAGCGTTATTAATGGGTGTTGCGTTCCATCATCCTGATTGGTGGGCAAAACTATTCTTAATTGCAATTTTTATCTTGCTCACGTCACCAGTTGGCTCATCAACGATTGCACGTGCTGCTTATATGGCAGGATTGAAACCATTTATTTTAAAACCAAAAATGCTCACTCAACCGGAGGAAACGTGATGTTATTTTGGGTGACTTTAATCACTTTGATTGTCATGCTAGGAGCTGCTTTTGCTACCCTATTTTTGAAAAATTATTTAGCGGCAACGGCAGCGATTTCAGTCGTTTCTTTAGCATTGTCCGTTTTTTTTGTTATTTTACAAGCACCAGATGTCGCGTTAGCAGAAGCAGCTGTGGGTGCTGGTATCAGTAGTGTTATTTTAGCTTTAACATTACGTCGCGTCGGACTTTGGAAAATTGAAACGCCCGATGAATAATGATGAATGTTGAATGTTGAATGATAGTTTGAACGGGTGAAGTTTGAACGGGTGAAATTTGAACTTTATTCAGGCAATTTTTGGAAAAAAATCTACTATTTATGATCCAAAATAACTTTTGGAGTTAAAACAAAGCAACTGTCTAGCTGAGTCCAAAATTAATTTGGGCAAAACGCATTTTTAAGGGACAAGGTTAGTAAATAAAATACGTGTTTTGAAATTAGAGAGAGATTGCTACAAATATTGAAAATGCCGGAGAACTTTTTTGCGTATTAGTATTTTCAAAGACTTACATGGATAAGCTCAAATAAAAATCAAAGACTTACAGAGTTATCCGACGTTTTCAGTACAATATAGTATTTCTTAAAGAAATACTATTTGTTGATCATGCGTAAGTTATTTTCTGCGGCATCCTTAAAACCTTGGTATATTCTTTTGGAAAAATAACCTCATCATTCATCATTCATCATTCATCCTTAAAAAGGATACACAATGAATTTTCGTGAAATCAGTAGTTTACTTTTTATGATTGGCCTTGGCTTACTGTTTGGGGCCATATTACAACATTTGCCTTATGGTGAAATTGTTACCGGGATTGGCCCAACCATTTTGGATCGGGCCCCAGGTGATGTGGGTACTGCTAATATTGTGACTTCAGTATTATTAGCCTATCGTGGTTTAGATACACTTGGCGAATTAACCGTTTTATTTGTGGCAGCAACCGCTGCCGGTTTAGTATTAGGGCAACGTCGCCCAGATGCTACCTATGATCCGGATGCTGGATTTATTTTGCGTACCGCCGCTGATTTATTATTTCCCTTTCTGATTTTGCTGGGGATTTATATCATCTTACATGGGCATCTTACACCTGGGGGTGGCTTTCAAGGCGGTGCTATTTTAGCAGCCGCTTTTTTTGTACCATTGTTAGCATCACCGAGAAGTCCTTTTAACCATCGAGTGAGTAGTTTGATTGAAGGATTAGCCGGTTCAGCCTTTATCATTATTGGATTAGTGGCCCTGTTTAGTGGTCAGGAATTTTTAACGCCATTATTTGGGCCAGGTGAAGTCGGTCAATTATTTTCCGCTGGTAGCTTACCGTTGCTATATTTAGCCGTTGGACTCAAAGTCGGTGCTGAATTAGCCGGATTACTGGCGCGTTTGCATGAAACGGAAGCGAGTAATTAATATGACATTAGAAGCAGCAGCTTGGGTTTATATCTTATCTTATTGTGGGGCCATTGGGTTAATCCTACTTGGTGTCATTGCGATGGTGATGTATCATCATCTCATTCGGATACTATTTGGCTTAATACTCTTAGAAGGGGGTGTTAATCTATTTTTAATTACCACTGGTTACAAAGCCAATGCGGTCGCGCCTATTTTAGTGGGCAACCAAGTACCAGCAGCTATGGTTGATCCGATTCCACAAGCATTGGTACTCACTGCGATTGTGATTGGCGTAGGTGTACAAGCATTGGCTCTGGCCCTGGTTGTCAAAACTTATAGAGCTTATGGCACCTTAGATACCAAAGTATTGTCTGAGAAAATTGCTCAAGAAACGGGTACCCATGTTGTCGATGGTGTACCGGTTTCCTTACCAGTACCGGCACTGAGTACCAGAAACCTCGCGGAGGAAAAATCAGCATGAATGCTATTTGGCTAATTGCTTTACCGTTACTCGGTGCATTTTTACTGCCCATCATTTATCGTCGCAATGCAAGCGTTGGACATTGGATCGGCCCTTTGATATTGTTAGTAAATTTAGCAATGGCGTTAGAGATATGGCGTAATATCACCAAGCATGGTACGCAAATTATTGAAATGGGTGGTTTTTCAGCCCCAATCGGCATTATTTTTTATATTGATAAATTGGCCCTGTTATTTGTAATCATGGTCGTGCTAGGAACGTTTATCCTTTGGCTGGGCAAAAAAAGAGGTGAAGTGCGAGAAGAAACATTGCTATTATTAATTGTCGCTGGGGGTTGTGGACTCGCCTTATCTGGAGACTTATTTAATATCTATGTCTTCTATGAAATTGTCGCAGTAGCCTCTTATGGTTTAGCCGCGAGCGGTGGCAAAAGTGCCGGTTATGCAGCCAGCATTCGCTTTTTAATACTCGGTGCCATCGGATCGTCCATGCTGTTATTAGGTATTGCGTTGATTTATGCCATTACTGGCACCCTCAATCTCTCTCATCTCGCTGAACTTGCGCCCAATATGTTAAATGGTCCCGTTGGTTTAGCCGCTTTTACGTTGATGTTGATTGGGCTTGGTGTCAAAGCAGAACTCTTTCCCGTCAATACTTGGGTGCCAGAAATTTATGCCACTGCCCCAGCCCGTATTTCGGGCTTATTAGGTGGCATCGTTTCTAAATTAGCCTTATTAATTGTACTGCGGTTACTGGTTTTAATGTATGCCGATGCACCATCTGCACATTTATTATTGCTGAATTTGGGTATTTTAGGCGTGATTACCGGAGAATTAGCGGCACTACGGGCTACCGATTTACGGCAAGTATTAGCCTATTCTTCGATTGGGCAATTAGGATTAGTTGCAATAGCATTTTCTATTCCGGGCCCAGCTGGTATCATGGCTGGTACAGCACTTGCGCTACATCATGCCCTCGCAAAACCCGCACTATTTATGCTCACTGATACCTGGGGTGGACAACTCAGTCGCTTAGCTGGGGCCAAGCAAGTTTCCATGTTAAGTAGCGTATTATTCCTAGTCTTAGCACTGTCACTGATTGGTATACCGCCATTGCCAGGTTTTTGGGCCAAATTTCTGCTGTTGACCGGTGCTTTAGGCGTGACCGAAAATTTGGGTTGGTATCAAATGGCCATGACAATGGTGATAATTGCTACGGTCATAGAAACCGTCTATTTTATGCGAATTGTACGATTAATTTTCCTAGAACCACAAGCGAAGCAAACCGTTGAAGTACCAGCTACTCGTGAACTGATACCGGCAATGGCTTTATTAAGCTTGTTACTCATCAGTGTATTAACCGTTGAACCGATTAGCAAAGGTTTGACAGCTGTCGCTTCTGATGCCAGTAACAGACAAGCTTACATTAACAAAACCTTGAAAATTGAACCAGATAACCCTGATTTAGACCTCAAACAAGATAATTAAAATCCTTAAATTTGAAAGTTGATTAGGAGCTTTTTTAGAGATATATTTTTCATGCTTAAAGAGTGTCAACGATCTCTCCCTCCCCCTAACCCCCTCCCGCTGGGAGGGGGGACCGCTCAGTAGTATTTTCCTAATCTTTTGGCAAAAATAATAAATAAAAATAATATATAAAAAACAATAAATAACAGTATTATTTTTATTTTCGTTTTGGCTAACCAATAGAAAAATACCACCGAACAGTCCCCCCTCCCAGCGGGAGGGGGTTAGGGGGAGGGAGAGATCGTTGACACTCTTTAAGCATGAAAAAATGAACTTCTTTACACCTCAAAATCAACAGCCTACCTACGGGCATGATGTAGGGGCAGACCTACGTGTCTGCCCTTGGTGAAATTATTTATCTGAAAAACTATATGTCAATAGATATCGTAAAAGTCGTTTGCCCCGGTTGACTCTCAACCGTTATTTTCGCATCATGTTTCTCAACAATCTTATTGACGATATCTAAACCTAACCCACTCCCTTCCCCTGGCGGTTTCGTCGTAAAAAATGGTTCAAAGATTTTTGGTTTAATCTCATCAGGAATAC
>Ga0233403_10000040_pt1 | contig 50696 bp, 37 predicted proteins | sample Na_oxic_1_MG_FD_179866 | JGI IMG/M metagenome (GOLD analysis project Ga0233403, IMG submission 179866) | Seawater microbial communities from Saanich Inlet, British Columbia, Canada - Na_oxic_1_MG | ecosystem: Environmental > Aquatic > Marine > Inlet | place: Canada: British Columbia | collected...
GATCAGCTTCTAAATAAAATATTTCAAATAGTCAAACGACAAATTTGGACTCCAGCCAGATAGGGTGGGTAGAGCGAATAGTGTTGGCGTTTTTTTGATTTGGTGATGCAACCACTTTATTATCGCCTCATGTACTAGAATTTCAATGGGTTGATCACGACTTTTAGCCATCGCTGTCATTTGAGTACCTATTTCATCATCAATATTAATATTAATATACATTTTTATCATCTCCAAATAGAATAGAAAGTTGGCAAATATAATAACATAGAGTCATCATTTGAGGACATAATTGTAAAAAAAACGGTCCAAACTAAAGTTTGGACTCAAGTGGCAGCCCAAAATTTAGCCCGATGTTGGAGTCCCAAATTTATTTTGGAGGAATTTTTGATTATCAATTTCTAATTAACCATTCCATATTGACTGAAAGGTCTTTTCTGAGTTTAAATTATATAACTATTTAATTAATAAAATTTTTTACTAAATTTTTACCATTTTTTTCTAAACATTTTTATGTGACCAGGTGGCCAATTTTGTCAAATGGGTTATCATAGGTATTCGTTTTTTAGGTAAAACGCAATTTACACAGACTCTTGATGAACTCATGTTACGCATCAAATTTCTTAGATGCTGTCATTTCGAGCGTGGTGAGAAATCTGTTTTTTTTAAATGAGATTTCTCGCTTCGTTCAAAATGACAACCCATTGGTCTGAAGAAAAAAATGGCCATTTTCTTAATATTTTATTATTATAAATGTTTACCCAAAGCTAAAGCTTTGGATTCCAAAAAACCAGGCTGGAGTCCAAAGCTTTAGCTTTGGATATTTTATTTCAGAGGAGAAACGATGAAACGATTAAGGTTTTATATTTTAACGGGTTTATTATGTTTAAATGCCGTTTCAACCAGTTGGGCGATGGAATTATCGGTCAATCAATCGCGCTATGTGCCAAACGAGGAATTGGTGTTGACGCTGATTGAAGATTGGGCGGGTGAAGCCGATGTGTATGTGGCGGTGTCTTTGCCGGCGTTTGACGAGTTATACTTTTTAACGCCACCGCAAAATTTTGTGCTGGATTTTGTGCCATACACACAAAACGCACTTGCCGGCGGTTCCCACGAATTGTTGCGAATGCCATTACCGCCCGGTTTGCCGGTTGGCGAATATACGGTTTTTGTAGCGGCGATAGATTCGCTCATGGGCTTTTTTAACATACTTGGCGAAGTCCAAACGTCTTTTACTTACGCGTTGGAGCCTGTGGCTCCTCTTGTACTTGGCGATATCCACTTTTCCGATGGCGCGATTGGACGACGCTATAATTTGACCCTTGAACCACAATCCGGGACACCGCCTTATCAATTCAGTGTGAATAGCGGTAGTTTGCCTGATGGCTTGACATTAGATGCCAATACGGGCTTGATTCAAGGTGAACCGTCGGCACGCGGCTTATCAGAATTTACCGTACAAGTGCTTGATGGTCAAGGCAATGCCGGTGAAATACCGGGGGCCATTAAGGTTTATGGTGTGTTGACCTTTGGCGCACAAGGCACTTACCAAGGCTGTAATGGCTTGCAAATGGCGTTCAATGACTCCCAAGAGTTAGATGAAATCCGCATCCAGCAAGGCACCTACGAATGCAACGGACTCGAAATCCCCAGCAACAAAGAATGGGAAAATGGCATTAAAATATCAGGTGGCTGGAATAGTAGCTTTGAAAACCAAAGCGATGATCCGGCACTGACGGTTTTGGATGGAGGTGCGAAGATAATTGCGGATGTAGAGGATCGGGAAAAGTGTCAAGAAGTAGGTGGTGTATGGGATGTCCGCAGATGTTTCCAAGAAAAACCACTAAATCAATCAATTCTATCAGTGTTTGCGGGGCCGGTGTTAATAGAAACGCTTTCTTTTCAAAATGGAAAAAATTTTTCCGGTGGTGCAATCTATAGTGATGGTTTTGTCAATATTACCAACAGCATTTTTACCAACAATACATCCGATATTAATGGTGGTGCTATTTTTAGGGCTGGAACCATTACTAACAGTATTTTTACTAATAATAAGGGTTTTAATGGCGGAGTTATTGATTCAGCAGAACTCATCACTAACAGTATCTTTACCAACAATCATGCAAATAATTATGGTGGTGCGGTTTTGTTTGCAGATTTGATCACTAATTGTATCTTTACCAACAATATTGCTTCCGGCAATATTACTCCTAATGGTGGGGCGGTTTTTTCGGTAGATATTATCACTAACAGTATCTTTACCAACAACAGTACAGTTAATGATGGTGGGGCGGTTTTTTCGGTAGATATTATTACTAATAGCATTTTTATCAAAAACACTGCTACTCGTGGTGGAGCAATTGGGACTCATGATCCTACCAATACCACTATAATAGTCAACTCTACCATTGTTGAGAACACGGCAACAGAGTTAGGTGGTGGTTTTTATGGTAATGGCACCATTTTAAACACTATCTTTGCCCAAAACACCGCTGCAAGTGAAGATAACGACATTGTTTCAGAGAATCAATTAAATATCGACTACAGTCTAGTCAACTATACTTCTGGCGCAATGGATTTTGGCACACACAACATCACCGGTGATCCCCAATTTGTTGATGTGGAAAATGGTGATTTTCGGTTATTGCCTAATTCCCCGGCCCTTAATGTGGGTGATTCTAGTGTAATAACAGCTTGTTCAAGCTATAGCTATAGTAACTGTGATTCTTCCTGTCGTAACCAGTGTGATGATCGTAATAGTGAAGAATGCCGGCAAGCATGTTGCTCATGTGATCGATATACCTATTCCTGGTTACGGGATGACAACGGTAATGTCATTGATTTAGATGGCAATCCGCGTGTGGTTGGTGATGCGATTGATTTGGGGGCGTTTGAGCGTCAGTAATTTTTTTTGTCTGAATCAGGATTGAAAAAAGCCCTTTGGCGTTAATATATCGCGTTTCCCGTTTGCATACCTTCCACATCTCCTCCTTATGAAAGGAGGTGAGTGAAGGGTGGTTGTCTTTCACTAAATTGGGAAACGCTATATCAGGAGAAAAAGAGTGAGAAACAAATCATTATCAAGACGAAAATTCATTCAAGTGAGTGGGCTATCTCTGCTTAGCACAGCAGTCTTTCCCTATTTGGGTACTAAAGTTTTTGCGACCCCCAGTGATGTGCCTTTTGACTCGATTAGATTTGCAGTCATTTCTGATCCGCATATTGATATTAAAGGGAAAAATAGAGTGAAAATGAGTGCTTTTAGCGTCGACTGCCTAAGAAAAACCATCAATGATATCAATCAAGAACCGGAACTCGCTTTTGTGTTAATCGTTGGCGATCTCTTACAAGATGGAGAATGGGAAAATGCACGGGTAGCTAAAAATTTGTTAGATCAATTATTGGTTCCCTACTATATTATTTGCGGCAACCATGATTTTATGCCGACTTTTCAAAAGCAACGTGATGGTTTTCATTACCTCTCTGTGGAAGAGTTTGTCAAATTTTTTAACGGACATGGATTTGATAATTCAGGTAAACGTTATTATGCTCATAGAATAAAGCCGGGGCTACGATTAATCGGTCTTGACGCTTGTTTGCCCAAAGAGCCCGAAAAATGGGGCGGACTATTGCCAGAAGAACAATTAACTTGGCTTGACAAACAATTAAGGAATCATGCTAATGAACGCCATCTCATTTTTATACACCATAGTCTTATCAGATGGTCAACAGATGAATTGCCTGATGGTCCAAAGCAATGGTTTTGTATTGATAATGATATCGAAGTCAAAAATCTGCTTTCAAGCCATGCGAAAACAGCACCTATAGTGATTAATGGTCACCGGCATACTGGACTCAATATGAAGGAAGTCAATGGTGTTAATTACTTCACCATGCCATCAACCACTTCTCATCCTATGCGATATTCCGTTTTTACCCTTTCTAATCAAGCAGTTTCATGGAAAACACCTATGGTAAGTATTCCAGAAACGGTACATTGGGAAGCGAGACAAAATTTGTTAGATAATTCATTTTGGAGACCCATTCAGTTTAGAGAAAGAAGTGCCGTTAATGACTCTGCTGTACTTCAACTTTACGAGAACAATCCAATGATTTTAGGTTCAATGAAAATTTAGGAAGACTTTTTATGCACTACGCTTCTCAAAGATTGTCAGTTTGAGCTTCAGTCAAAATTTGATCTTGGTTCTAAACGAGAAATTTGGCAGGAAGAAAAAATTATTATTTTGATTTCGTTTTGGAGATTCTAAACCACAAGAATTCCAAGCCCGAATTTTGGAATTCAAAACCAAGCTTTGATATTTTAAACAACTTTATTTCGTAAATAAATGGGTAATGCTTCTTCGGCATTTACAATCTGCCCGGCTTGAAAAGCGGCTAATGCTAATGGAATTATAGCACTTGCTTGTGGATATTTTTCACCGTGAAAGTCTGATATGATATTACCTAATTTAGCTATCAACTTATCTTGATAAGTGGCCCAACCACTACCTACACCATACCATTGCCCATCACCGGATAAATTCACGGCTGTTGGCACACAGACCCGTTCTTCTCCTTCACACTGCATGATGTTTTTTTGATCCAGCACAAAAGTACCCCAATAAATTTCCTTCATGCGAGCATCAATTGCTGCTAATACTTTTTTAGCACCCAATTCAATATAGGCAGCTTGCGCTAATGCGGCTAGAGAGGAAATGGGTGCAACTGGAATATCAGCAGCAAAGGCAATTCCTTGAACGACACCGCAAGCGATACGTAAACCGGTAAAACTGCCTGGGCCCCGCCCAAATGCTATACCATCTAATTGAGTGGGTTTTAAGCCTGCTTCCACCAATAATTCTTCTGCCATGGGTAAAATAAGATTGGTATGTTGACGAGGGGCAAGGAGAGAACGATCTTGTATTTCACCATCGAGGTACAGGGCACAAGAACAGGCTTCAGTGGAAGTATCAAGCGCAAGTAATTTCATTGAACAATTATCAGTTATCAGTTATCAGTTATCAGTTATCAGTTATCAGTTATCAGTTATCAGTTATCAGTTATCAGTTATCAGTTATCAGTTATCAGTTATCAGTTATCAGTTATCAGTTATCAGTTATCAGTTATAGCAAAACCAGTATGAAATTATTATAAATTATATAATAAAAACAGATATATATTACCAAAATAGATAATCAAATTATACTGAGCGTACTTCAAATCAGTGAAAATTTTGAATCAAGAGAAATCCGATTTCTTGAAGAAATCGGATTTTTTCGACATTTTAGATTTTCACAAAATTCAAAGGCGAACAGTATATCCTAGCTTTGCTATATCAGTTAATGTCCTAGCAAAAATAATAACTGAACATTTATGGGACTTTTGCAAAACTCTTAGGCATAAACGAAGAATCAATAATTTACATGCTATTAATTACTGGTTAAGTTATTGATTGATGGTTGAGCATCGATATTTTACAAGTCCCTCATTTATACCAGTTTTTTAGAAACTCAAGTTCTAGGAAGTTGTCAAAGTTATTTTCGCTTAGACACTTAACTGATAACTGATAACTGATAACTGATAACTGATAACTGATAACTGATAATTGATAATTGATAATTGATTAAAAATAGGTACTGACAGCGGCAGTCAAAGTGTCACGCATGTCTGGATCATCGGTGAGTGGACGAACTAATGTCATTTCACAAGAAGCTTTAGCTTCAACACCTTTTGCAATCAAGTTGCCAGCATAAACCAATAGGCGTGTCGAAATACCTTCATCCAGTCCATGTCCTTTCAAATTACGGCCTCGGTGGGCTATGGCGACCAATTTTTCAGCATCTTTCATCTCAATACCAGTTTCATGGGCCACAATTTCGGCTTCAATCGAAGCATCAGGATAATCAAAGTCCAATGCACCAAAGCGTTGTTTAGTCGATTGTTTTAAATCTTTCATCAAACTTTGGTAGCCTGGATTGTAAGAAATCACTAACTGAAAATCAGGATGGGCAGTGACTAACTCACCTTTTTTCTCTAATGGCAAGTTACGGCGATGGTCTGTAAGGGGGTGAATTACCACAGTGGTATCCTGACGGGCTTCTACGACTTCATCAAGATAGCATATAGCACCAATACGCGTCGCCACAGTCAATGGCCCATCCTGCCAACGAGTCCCATTGGCATCTAATAAAAATCGCCCTACCAAATCAGATGCTGTCATGTCCTCGTGACAGGCTATGGTAATTAATGGCTTGCGTAATTTCCAAGCCATATATTCCACAAAACGGGTTTTACCACAGCCGGTAGGGCCTTTAAGCATAACTGGCATACGAGCGGCATAAGCAGCTTGATATAATGCCACTTCATCGTTTACCATGCAGTAATAGGGTTCTTCTTTAATACAATATTGTTCAGCATCGCTCATCGTTAATTGACTCCTCTAAAAATAATAATTTCTACTCGGCGATTTTTTTGACGGCCTTGTTGAGTGCGATTACTCCCAATCGGTCTGGTTTCGCCAAACCCTTTAACTGTTATACGTTTAGAAGTTATTCCATCATTCATTAAAGCAAATTTGACCGAAGTGGCACGCCGCTCGGATAAACCTAGATTATGTGTGTGAATACCAGCGTTGTCGGTATGACCTTCAATTGAAATTCTAAAGTACGGATGTTGTTTCAAGAATGCAGCAAGGGTTTTGATATCACTTTGAGCGGTTTGGGATAAATCGGTGTGATCATTTTCAAACACTTCATTCAAAGTAATCGTTAAACTGCCCATTTGACGCTGTTGCCAATTATTCAATTGTTTTTCCAATTGCGGATTGATTGAAACCGATTGTTGTTGTGTTTCTAATATGGGTTTATCGATCCGACTGTTTTTTTGACCAACTAAGCGTTCTCTCTCCGTTTTTTGTCGTTCTGCAATACTAATTGCAATTTGGGCTTGTTGTTTTGCCAAATAGGCAAAATGTTTTATTTCTTCAACCGTCTCAGCATTTTCAGCATTCTCCAACGCTTTTTTCGCTTTAGACAATGCCTCTAAATTTGCAGAACTTTCATAAGCGGCTGCAACAGCATAAGTGTCACGGGCTTCTTTAAGAATACCATCATTTTTTGAAATATTACTACCACAACCGGTAGTCAATCCGCTAATAATGAAAAACAGTAACCATATTTTCAAAAAATTACGATAGTTTGATGGGACTTTCATCCTCATTTTTAATTTTCCTTTTCGACTTGAATTTCATTTCCACTGTGAAAGTTTTGGATTCCAAAACTCTGACTTTGAATTTGATCTCCAAAGCGAAGCTTTGGTACATATAGGATATTTCTAATGGTTCAAGATTAAAATGTCTGATGCTGTTTTTTGAATATTTGACGTGCCATTTCCAATTCTGCTTTAGTTTCTGCCAATTGTGCATCAATTAACGCTTGTTCGGCTAAACGTATTGCTTTGTTATCATTTTGATTTTGTTGTGCTTCTTTGGCTTGTTGCAATTTTTGTTGTGCGAGTTGCCATTCTTTTGGAGCTAACACTGGCGCGTTACTATCTTGGGCTTTCATTAAAGCCAACTCTGCGTTGGCGATTTTTTCTATACTCGTTGGCGGTTTTTTGATGGGTAAATTGCATCCGTTCATTAATAAAAAACTAATGATTATCAACACATTTTTCATCAGTTATCAATTATCAATTATCAATTATCAATTATCAATTATCAGTTATCAGTTATCAGTTATCAGTTATCAGTTATCAGTTATCAATTAACAATTAACAATTAACAATTAACAACGAATGACAATCAAATGTCGTTGCGCTTGCAATTGTGGAATTTGCAAAGAAAAATTTTCCATAGAAATCGGTAAATCAGCCATTTGGGTTATTTCAGTTGCTGGATAAATCCCTTTCATTGCTAATATACAACCGCCGGTTGCACAAAACGGTAACGTTTGCTGATAAAAACAATAAATATCACTATAAGCTCTCGAAATTATTGTATCAAATTTTTCATCAATTTTTTCTTGGGATGGATTAAATTTCTCAATACGAGAACGCACAGCCAACGCGTTTTGTATTTTTAATTCTATAATAGCCTGTTGAACAAAACGAATTTTTTTAGCATTACTGTCCAATAAAACACATTGCCATAACGGACGCACTATCGCCAATAATAAACCAGGCAAGCCAGCACCGGTGCCAACATCTAATATCCGAGTACCGCAAACATAAGGCAATACTGCTAAACAATCCAAAACATGTTTTGAGATCATTTGTTCAAGATCACGCACGGCTGTCAAATTGTATACTTGATTCCATGTTACCAACAATGTTAAATAATTTAAAATTTGTGTTTTTTGAAACTCAGAAATATTGAGTGGTAATGCCTCTAAACCTTGATTCAATTTATTTGTTAAATGCTGAGAAATCATAAGATTTTCCCATTTTAATTCCATTGTTAAGGATGAATGATGAATGAATAATCGAATTATGCCCGATTGAATGTTTTTTTATCTATAAGACTTTAAATTATTGATTTCATTTTTTAAATACTTTTTAGCCGGGTTCAAAAATTAATGAATTAGGGGTAACAACTTTAAAGGCTTCTAAGTGAAGTTTTGTGCTAAAAACAAAGCTTCGCTTTGAATTCCAAGTGTTACGCTGAATTGAACATGCCTACTTTTCGTATGCCATCATAATATTATCAATATCCCCTTAATATTATTACCCTAATCCTTGATTTACTTAATTTGAATTCTTAATCATTTTCACAAATTTGATTTTTGGTGGTGAAAAAATCTAAATTAGATAATTCTATTAGTTAAAAATTTGAACATTAAGTAATATAGTATCAAAATATTAAATTTAATTATATGTAGCTTGGAGAAGTGAAAAATGCGATTTCTTAAAGAAATCGTATTTTTAGAAAAGTTAAAATACTTTTGTTCTACATAGCAATTCCCTATTGAATAAATAAATATTATAGATTTCATAATAAATTTCATATTATTTAAATTCTTGATAACTAAAATATTAAACGCTATAACACCTTAAACTCAAAAACGCTGTAATACGCCTTTTTAAAACAAACAGATGATTGAACTTTCCGTTGTTATACCAATGCACAATGAGGCAGACAATTTAGATCAATTTTTTGCTCGTCTGATAGCAGTCCTTAATCCTTTAAAGATTTATTATGAACTCGTTTGTGTTAATGATGGTAGCCAAGACGATACATTAGAAAAATTATTAGCCTACCAGAAACGTCATCGCTTTATAAAAATCATTGATTTATCTCGTAATTTTGGTAAAGAAATCGCTTTGACAGCCGGGCTTGATTATAGCAATGGTGCGGCGGTTATTCCCATTGATGCTGATTTACAAGACCCTCCCGAACTCATTGGAGAATTATTAGCAAAATGGCGAGAAGGTTATGATGTAGTTTATGCGACTCGCCGACTGCGTCACGGAGAAACTTTTACCAAAAAGATAACTGCACGTTTGTTTTACCGCATTATTGATAAAATGAGTGACACGCACATTCCTAAAAATACCGGTGATTTTCGGTTAATGGACAGAAGCGTGATTAATGCCCTGTCCAAGTTACCAGAGCGAACACGCTTTATGAAAGGCTTATTTGCCTGGGTAGGGTTTAAGCAAACTGTGATTTATTATGATCGTGAACCTCGCTATGCCGGAGAAACTAACTGGAACTACTGGCGATTATGGAATTTTGCTCTAGAAGGCATCACCTCATTTAGTGTATTACCATTGAAAATATGGAGTTATCTTGGTGTATTTTTATCATTGGGTTCAATGTGTTATGCAATTTTTTTAATTTTACGCACCTTAATCATGGGCGTTGATGTCCCCGGCTATGCCTCTATGATGGTAGTCATTTTATTCTTGGGTGGCATTCAACTGATAAGCTTAGGCGTTATTGGCGAATATCTCGCACGCATTTATACCGAAGTTAAAGCGCGTCCACTCTATTTAGTCCGTAATACCTATGGTTTAAAGATAAGAACCAATAAATCAACTGATTAATGGAAAAATTGAACATTATTTCGTTAAAAAATTATGGAACCCAGTTTATATCCACAAATGGCTGCACTCGAAAACAAACATTGGTGGTTTTCTGCACGCCGTACTATTGTTAATTATTTTCTGAGTCAGCTTAACTTACCGACCAATACTAAAATCCTTGAAGCCGGTTGTGGTACCGGCGGTAATTTATCTTTGTTAGCACAATACGGACAAGTATTTGCGATCGAATCAAATGAAGTCGCCCGAGAATTTGCCAGTAAAAATCGTGGTGTTGAAGTGAAAGCGGGTACACTACCGGATAATATTCCATTTCAATCGGAAAAATTTGACTTAATCGTGTTACTCGATGTTTTAGAACATTTAGAGGAAGATGCTCGATCGTTGCAAGCCTTATCTAAGCAATTGAAAGTCGGTGGATACTTATTAGTTACCGTACCAGCACTGCCTTTTTTATGGGGTCAACACGATGAAAAGCATCATCATTACCGTCGTTATGTTAAAACCGGTTTGCATCAATTAGTTAAAAATGCCGGTTTTAAAATCATCAAATTAAGTTATTTTAACTTTTTTATGTTTCCAATGGTTTTACTGATACGCTTATTGCACCGCTTTTCCAAAAAAGAGCAAGATGAGCTTAGTTTGCCTCCCTCTTGGTTAAATTGGCTATTAAAAAAAATATTTGCCAGTGAACGTTATTTTATTAATAGGATGTCATTGCCAATTGGTGTATCACTCATATTGATAGCACAGAAAAATGATTAAAGAGACAAGGCAGTCAATAAAAATACGTGTTTTGAAATAGAAATTGCTACAAATAGTATTTCTTAAAGAAATACTATTTGCTCACATTGAGCGGGTATCAAAACATTGATTTATAAGTGATTTAAAATATTCAAACCGTGTATTGAAAACTGATCTCTCAGGATTCATTTCAAATAACTATTTTATAAATAATTGATAGGAATAGATATATTGTAATAATTTGATTTTTAAGCAAAATTAAATCATAAATATCAAACGATACCCGCTCAATGTGAGTATTTGTTATAAATTTTCCCGATTTAGTGAAGAACAACCACCTCGTTTCCCTCCTTTCATAAGGATGGAATGGGGGAGATATGCAAATGGGAAACGCTATAATAGTGCGTAAGTTATTTTCTGCGGCATCCCAAACAAAGAAGCTAGTACATTATCAAGGGAATCATCATGAAAAGCACTGAAAAAAAGATTGCTCTCATTACTGGGATTACTGGACAAGATGGAGCTTATTTAGCCGAATTTTTATTAGAAAAAGGTTATGAAGTGCATGGTATCAAACGCCGTGCTTCATCATTTAATACTAATCGGATTGACCATCTTTACCAAGGGCCAGATGAGAAAAATCGCCATTTTATCTTGCATTATGGTGATTTGACCGATGCCACGAATTTAATTCGGATTATTCAACAAGTACAGCCTGATGAAATTTATAATTTAGCCGCCCAAAGTCATGTGGCTGTCTCATTTGAATCGCCAGAATATACGGCTAATGCGGATGCTTTAGGCCCATTGCGTATTCTTGAAGCTATCCGCATATTGGGATTAGAACAGAAAACACGCTTTTATCAAGCCTCAACTTCCGAATTATTTGGCAAAGTACAGGAAATTCCACAAAAGGAGACAACGCCGTTTTATCCATGTTCACCTTATGCGGTGGCAAAATTGTATGCTTATTGGATTACCATTAATTATCGAGAAGCTTATGGTATCTATGCCTGTAATGGTATCTTGTTCAATCACGAGTGTATCGCCTCCAATACCCCTTTACTTGTGCGTACCAACAACATTGTGAATGTGGCATCGCCTGAAGAATTGGTGCCTTTGCAACGTAAAGGCCCTAATATCCAGTTTTTTGAAACTCCCCATCTTTCAATATGGGATGGGCAATGTTGGACTCTGATTACCGGGATAACAGCCACTAAAAGAAGAAAAACAGACGCTGAGCATACCTTGCTGAGTATTCAGGCACGTCATGGAATTATTGATGCAACTGCACATCATAGCTTGTTGAATGCCTCTTTTGATATTGTCAAAGCCAGCCAACTTCAAGTGGGTGAACAATTAGCACTAACAGATAAATTTCCTGAGACACCAGCATGGACAAAATTGACTAAAGAAATGGCACAGTTCATGGGTTTAATGACCGCAGACGGTTATATTTCAGCAAAAGGCACAAGTGCCCAATTTACTAATAATGATGAAAACTTACGTCGAGTGGTTGCTACATTATGGTCACAATTATTTTTAGGAAATTCAAGAAAAGCAGAAAGCCCTTCTGGTTTTTCTGAAAATACTGTAGGACAATTATATTTATCTGGTGCCAGTAATCAAATGGCTTGGTTACGTGAACAACTTTATAGTAAACGCGGCTTTAAGCGAGTTTCGCCTTTGATTCTCAATGCCCCGCTCGAAACACAAACTGCCTATCTTGAAGGCTATTATGCTGGCGACGGCTTAAAGGCGGGCAAAAACGAAAGTGTTAAAACAAACAGCACATTACTGGCGCAAGGTCTATATTGGTTGTATGCTAATCAAGGACGTTTATCCTCTGTATATCTTGAACAACGCAACGGTCATGCTTATTATCAATTAAATATTCCCTCCTCAAACCCCTTAAATGAAAAAGGGCAACATTTGTATAAAGAACCTGCCGAAGTACGCCGTATTGATAACACTGAAACAGAATTTGATGAGTGGGTTTTTGATTTGGAGACGGGCAGTGGTGTTTTTATGGCTGGAGTAGGACGTATGATTGTACACAATAGTCCGATTCGCGGCGAGACTTTTGTGACACGCAAAATTACTCGTGCTTTAGCACGGATTAAATTGGGTTTGCAAGATTGCCTTTATTTGGGTAATTTGAATGCTAAACGCGATTGGGGTCATGCGCGTGATTATGTAGAAATGCAATGGCTAATGCTTCAACAAGAAGTGCCTGATGATTATGTGATTGCTACTGGACTTCAATATTCTGTGAGAGAGTTTGTGGAAGAAGCTAGTAAACATTTGGATATATCAATTCGTTGGCAAGGTACTGGCGTGGATGAAAAAGGTTATGATGAAAAAACAGGACAATGTGTTATTGCGATTGAACCGAGATATTTTAGGCCTACAGAAGTAGAAACATTGCTTGGTGATTCGACTAAGGCCAAAGAAAAACTAGGTTGGGAACCTCGAATAACATTTGAACAATTAGTGGAAGAAATGATTAAGGAAGATTTGAAGCTAGCCGAACAGGATGCTTTTTGTCAATGGAAAGGCTATAAAACCTTTAAACATTATGAATAAAAAAATGCACGAATTTATATTTAAGGATTAGTTACTCATGTTACGCATTCTTCTTCTTTGAGGTATTTTTTAGAATCACGATCTCTCCCTCCCCCTAACCCCCTCCCGCTGGGAGGGGGGACCGCCCGGTAGAGATTTCCAATTCATGATAAATACAGAAATAATATATTATACAATAATTTATCATTAACTTATCATTTTTGCGATGTAGCAGGAAAATGCCAATAAGCGGTCCCCCCTCCCAGCGGGAGGGGGTTAGGGGGAGGGAGAGATCGTGGTTCTAAAAAATACCTCAGTTATCTTGAAATGCAAGAATCAAGCTTTTTAGAAGCATTGTGCGTAACATGAGTCAATAATACTTACCGTAACTCACCATTTTAGGCACAACAAAAAGACGTTGTCGGCTCCCTATAAATTGGCTATTATAGCAATTCCCGATTAAATAAAGTACAATTAATATAGTTTAAGTTATTCATAATTAAATAAAAAATTCTATAATTCTGTAACGCGTTAAACGCAAAAACGCTATACATCAAACGGAGGTCACATTCCTACAAAGTTTAGACTGGTGAAATAGTTCTCTGAATATAGCCGGGTATCTCCAACATTTCCAAAAAAATGCCAAGCAGAATAATCGTTCCTTGCTGACGAATATTGTTTCCCTCATAAAATTCAAATTGATACATCCTTTGCAAATTTAACCTACCATGACTATTACGTTTTAAGCGTACTCGTACCAATGCAATTGTATCGTCCAATAATTGCACATTTAATTCTCTACACTTATGTTTACAAATCATTTTAGCCCTTTCTTGACATTGTAAGGTATCAAGCCAAAGCCATGCCACGATGCCAAGCAACATCAGTAAAAAAATAGAAGTTATCATAATTGGTAATTGGTAATTGGTAATCGGTAATTTTTCGTCGTCCTTTTTTCGTTCTCTTTTTCCCTTTCTCCTTTTTTCTCAATCTTGACATAAAGTATCTAAGTGAACAATAAATATATAAACTATACTAAAAATATAAACTGAATTCCTAAGTTAAACCTCCTTAAGGCATAAAAATTGATAAGACAATTTCTTTAGCAAAGGACTTCAAACTAGGATTTTGGAGTCCTTCGATACGCTTTGAATATCTTACCACTGTTTATATTCATGTAACTTATTGATTTTATATTAAACCTAAATATTCAATCTATCCATAATTCGTAATTACACACCAAATTTCTCCAGTATTGTCATTTCAAACGTAAAGAGAAATGATAAGGAATGAGGATTAAATAAAACCCGAAATTAAACCTGGCAGGTTTGGCTCAAAAGTTTTGGAAATTTGTTGGTGAGCTTGTCGAACCATTAAATCATCATTCCTAAGCTTAGAATGTTATGCAGTTTGAGCTTTTTTCAAGAATTTTTTGTCATCCGATTTCAATGCCCTTCCCCTATCCCCCTCCCTAATGAGGTATGTAACTTTTTGTCGGATTGAGGAGGAGAAGAACCCCAAGAAAATACCTGAATCAAAAAAAATTCAAACTCAACTTTCTATGACAAGCCCGGTGAGAATTTTTAAAGTGTTGCGCGTAACATGAGTTATTAATTGGTAATTGATAATTGATAATTGATAATTGATAACTGATAACTGATAACTGATAACTGATAACTGATAAAACTATGAAAGTCGTAAAAATTTTAACACAACGCCAAACCAAATTAGCATTATCTATTGCAGCAGCATTGTCTGTCAGTTCTCCACTCTATGCGGAGAATTTTGAGGTAATACAAGCTACAGATAATGGTAAAGGTAATACCGAAAACACGCTCAGTTGGGCTATCAAGCAAGCTAATAGTACGCCCGATGAAGATACTATTACGCTTAAAAGTGATGTCACCCTTAATGGTGTGATGAGGGCTATGATTAATAGTCATCTCACCGTGATTGGCTCTGATAAAATTATTGATGGTAATCATAAGTATCGCCCTTTCTTTGTCAAATCAGGGACCGTTAAATTGGTGAATATGACGATTCAAAATGCTAAGGCAAAAGGCGGTGATAGTCAAAAAGGTGGTGGTGGTGCTGGACTAGGTGGTGCATTATTTGTTTATGCTGGCAATGTCACGGTTGAAAACGTGACTTTTAGCAATAATCAAGCGATTGGTGGTAATAGTGGTGCTAATACGTTAGGCAATGGCGGCGGTGGTATGGGTGGTAATGCTGGCGGTCATGGTGGTGGTGGCTTGTTTGAAGGAAGTTTTCACCGTAGTGGTGGTTACGGCGGTAATGGCAATTATGGTGATTCTGATAAATCTCACTTCGGGGTCGGTGGGTTTGCCGGTGGCGGTACCGGTAGCTTTGGCGGTGGGGGGGGTGGTTTATCCCTTGGAGGTGCTGGTGGCAATGGTGGCTTTGGTGGTGGCGGCGGCGGCGGTGGTGTCGGTGGTGTCGGCGGTAATGGTGGCTTTGGTGGTGGCGGAGGCGTTGGTGGTATGGGAGGCGTTGGGGCCCTCGGTGGATTTGGCGGTGGCAATACCAGTGGTGGTGGTGCCGGTTTTGGTGGTGCTATTTTTATTAAAGCTGGTCATTTAACCCTAAATAACAGTTTTTTTAATCAGAACTTAGCGCAAGCAGGTATTGGTACTAATCATGGTCAAGGCAAAGGTGGAGCTATTTTTGTTTGTACCAATGATTTACAAGCCACTGCTTCTTCATGCGATGCCACTGTAACAACTTCTCAAGTCGTTTTCTGCAATAACAACGCGTCGGATGCTTTGGATAAAGAAAATGATACGGTTAATTATTTTGGTCACATTGGTGATGGACATAGATTATGCGGGCCAGAAATGGCGATTTGGGGATTGGAACAAAGTATTGATGATGGCGACGATACACCAAGTACTTTAGATGGTACTGATTTTGGAATAGTCAATGTCGGTAGTAGTGCGATTCATAGTTTTACGATTAAAAATACCGGTGAACTGGCTTTAAAACTGATTGATTCTCCCTCTGTGAAAGTCTCAGCCAGCAGTTTTTCTGTCACACTTCAACCGACTTCTCCGGTCGATGCCATGATTGGCACAACTTCTTTTGACGTGAAATTTGCACCCACAAAAAGTGGGCTGGTTGCTGATGTCATCACGATTGTTAATGACGATCATGATGAAAATCCTTATAATTTTAGTATCAAAGGCATAGGGCATAATAGCGCACCCACTGTTAAGATTGCAACATTTGATATTGCTGAAAATGCTCATCAAGATGAGCAGGTAGGTATAGTGACAGTAAACGATGCTGAAAGTAATCTTAAATTGACTGGTGGCTATACCATTATTGATGGTAATACGGATAATGTTTTTTCGATCAGCGATAGTGGCGAAATCACGTTAGCGAATGCTAATGCGTTGAAAGGTGGTGACATTTATGATTTAACCGTACAAGCCACTGATCTTGGTGAACTCTCAGATAAGAATACTATCACCATCAATGTGACTCCAGTTGTCAGTTCTGAAAGTGAAGGTGATTTGGAGGACCAAGACAAAACAGAGAGTGAAAGCCATTTAGGGAGTGAGGAGATTGTAGATGGGAATGTTGAACTTGATGAAAGTGCAGAGATTCATGAAGAAAGCGGTGATGAAATTTTAAGTACCGAAACAAGTCCAAATGATGACCAAAATTTGAATCCTGAAGACACATCAAAACAGAAGTCCGACATGGGCGAAGATTTGAATGAAGAAGCAATTTCTGATGTTCATCAAGACAGTTCTAATAATGCTTTAAATTCTGAAGAAGATTCCAATTCAGAGTATGATGATAGTTCAAGTCATTCTGAAAATGCTAAAGATGAGATAAACTAATGTAAGAAGGCAGAAATTTCCATACCATTTCCTTCCATTCCCCACTTTGAAAGGGTTAGGGGGAGGAAGATCGTTTTCAGGCTAAAGTTTCGCTCAGCAAAACTTTAGCCTGAAACACAAAAATAGCCTCAATTAGGAAATATTTTTCTTGAAATCAAGAACCAAGCTTTTTGGAAGCATTGTGTGTAACATGAGTTAATAATTAATTGATTATAAAAAACCACGAACACCTATGATATTTTCATAAAAAATTATGCCAACGATTACCCCTAAACACAAAATCATCCAAAATTATTATCAAGAATTACAAGCCTTTCAGCGAACTCACCAAACACAAGAAGGCACGGTAAAGCAAGCTTTCCAGCATATCTTAGAAGCTTACGCTAAATCTTATCACTGGGTGTTAACGCAAGAACAAACCTTATCCTCAATTCGTTTGGATGGGACTTTGTTTGATGAATCCAATATTCCGCGTGGTTATTGGGAAGCCAAGAAAGATTCGGTCAATTTGGAGCAAGCGGTCCAAGAGAAGTTGTATGAAAAAGGCTATCCGCAAGATAATATCGTGTTTCAAAAGCCAAGTCAGGCTATTTTAATTCAAAATGGCGAAGTGGCTGCCGATGTTTCTTTATTGGAACCCGAAAACTTGATAAGGGTTGTGGAAAAGTTTTTTGGTTTCAAACGGCCCGAATATGACCAATGGGATAAAGCCGCCACTGAGTTTAAGGCACGAGTGCCCGAGTTAGGCGCGAGATTATTGCAAGTGATTCGGACAGCTTTGCAAAAGGATAAGCCGTTTAAGAAAGCGTTTGAAAATTTTGCCAGTCAGTGTCGACAAGCGATTAATCCGAATTTGGCCGATGCCGCGATTGAAGAGATGTTGATTCAACATTTGTTGACTGAGCGGATTTTTCGGAACTTGTTTAAGCATCCCGATTTTGTCAAGCGCAATATTATTGCGCGTGAAATTGAGGGAGTGATTGAGAAATTGACCGCCAAATCGTTTAATCGGGATGCGTTTTTTGCCGAGTTGCAGTATTTTTATCAAGCATTAGAAGCCGTTGCGGCGACGATTAGTGAATATAGCTATAAACAGCATTTTTTGAACACGATTTATGAGCGGTTTTTTCAAGGCTTTTCAGTCAAAGTAGCCGATACGCACGGCATTGTTTACACACCACAACCGATAGTCGATTTCATGGTGCGATCCGTGGAAGAGATTTTGCAGCGAGAATTTGGCAAGTCATTGATTGATAAAGGAGTACATATTTTGGACCCGTTTGTGGGCACCGGGAATTTTATCACGCGCGTGATTCGAGAAATGGGTCCGAAGGGTAAGCGCAAGTTAGATTATAAGTATCAGCATGAATTGCATTGCAATGAAATCATGTTGTTGCCGTATTATTTGGCTTGTATGAATATTGAGCATCAGTATTTAGAGTTGATGGGACGCTATCGGCCCTTTGAAGGAATCTGTCTAGCAGATACCTTTGAATTGGCAGAAGATATCCAAACAGAGATGTTTGTACCAGAAAATACGGAACGAGTGAAGAAACAAAAAGCCACTGATTTCTTCGTGATTATTGGCAATCCGCCCTATAATGCCGGGCAAGCCAATGAAAATGATAATAATAAGAATCAAACCTATCCAACACTAGATGGTTGGGTGCGGGATACTTATGCCAAAGATTCCACAGCCAGCAATAAAAATGACTTGTTCGATCCTTATGTAAAAGCCATGAAATGGGCTTCTGAACGCATTGAAAATGAAGGTATTGTTGCCTTTGTCACCAATAATGGTTTTTTGGATAACATTGCGTTTGACGGGATGCGAAAGCATTTGGAACAGGATTTTTCTAAGATTTATGTTTTGGACTTAGGAGGAAATATTAGAAAAAATCCGGGAAAAACCTCAAATGTTTTTGATATTAAGGTAGGCGTTAGCATTAATTTGCTGGTAAAAAGTAAGAACCAAGACAAGGCTATCTATTATGCCAAAATTGAAGATACGTTAAACAAACATGAAAAATTAGCTGCTTTACAAAATACGATTGATTGGCAACCAATTGTTCCCAATCAGAATTATGTATGGTTAACCGAAGGCTTGCATGAGGAATTTCAGGAATTTATTCCATTAGGAACTAAAGCGGACAAAGCTAAAAAGGGAACCGTTGAAAATGTGGTTTTTAAAACTTTTAGTTTAGGTGTGAATACTAATCGTGATGCTTGGGTATATAGTTTTATCCGAAATACATTGACTGAAAATGTCAAAAGGTTAATTGATGTTTACAACTCAGAAATTAAACGTTGGTACAATGGTGACAAAACGGTAAAATTAGATAATTTCGTTTTAAACGATGAAACGAAAATCAAATGGAGCAGTCGTCTGAAAGAATGTCTACTTCGAGGACAAAAAGCAATCTTTTCTAAAGAGAAAATACGTCATTCTCTTTATCGTCCGTTTTGTGTGCAATTTCTATTTTTTGATGAAATTTTAACCCATCGTCAAGGACAATTCCCCAAAATATTCCCCACATCAGAAACAGAAGCGGAAAATCGGGTGATTTGTGTTAGTGGAGTAGGTAGTAATAAACCTTTTCATACAATTATCACAGATATGATTCCATGTCTTGATTTACTTGAGAAAACGCAATGCTTCCCTTTTTATACCTACAACGAAGACGGCAGCAACCGCACTGAAAACATCACCGACTGGGCCTTAAATCACTGGCAACAACACTATCAAGATAAAAAAATCACCAAATGGGATATTTTCTATTACACTTATGGGCTCCTTCATCATCCCCAATACCGGGAAAAATACGCCCAAAATCTCAAAAGAGAGCTACCGCGTCTCCCGTTAACGCCCAAATTCTGGGACATTTCCAAAGCTGGGCAACGACTCGCTGATTTACATCTCAATTACGAACAAGCCAAACCCTACGAACTTGAAGAAATCGAAAATCCCAAATATCCGTATAGCCTCGAAGTCGAAAAGATGCGGCTTTCCAAAGATAAAAGCCAACTCATCTACAACAAATTTTTAACCTTAACCGACATTCCTAAACCAGCTTTCGACTACAAACTTGGCAACCGCTCCGCCCTCGAATGGGTTATCGACCAATACCAAGTCAAAACCGATAAAAGAAGCGGTATTGTGAATAATCCTAATCGCAAAGATGATGAGGAATATATATTGCAGTTGATTGGAAAAGTCATCACCGTGAGTTTAGAAACGCTGGAAATTATTGAACATTTTGAGCCAGATTTAACGAAAGGATAGTCATATTTTATATAATTTTCAATAGATTAACTTGCATATTGCGTACATCGGATTAACGGAATTAACCGATTGATTCTTGAGTGTTTTGAACCAATCTGTTGATTCCGTTAATCCGTTGTACTAAGAGGAAAATGCCAATGAAAACACCACTTTTTTTTCTATTACTCATCATCTCTTTCGCCACAACCGCCCAAATCACCACTGACGGTACCTTGGGCCCTCAACTCAATTTACCGGGCCCTGATTATCAAATTGGACCTGATTTGGGCCAGCAACGCGGTGGAAATTTATTCCACAGTTTCAAAGACTTTAATTTGCAACGCTTAGAAAGCGCGACTTTTTCTGGGCCAAATCACATTCAAAATGTGATTAGCCGCGTCACTGGTGGCAATCCGTCAACTATTGACGGACTCTTTCGTTCAACAATTCCGGGAGCGGATGTCTATTTCCTCAATCCCTACGGTATTATGTTCGGGCCCAATGCTCAATTGGACGTGCAAGGCTCGTTTCATGCCAGTACCGCCGATTATCTTCGATTAGGCGAAGGTGGACGCTTTGATGCGCGTAATCCAAGTGACAGTTTGTTGACCGTTGCCCCGATAGAAAGTTTTGGTTTTCTGACCAACTTACCGGCACCTTTAGCTATTGATGGCAGTCAATTGGCAATTGATGATGGCGAAACCTTCTCATTTTCAGGAGGTAATCTCTCAATAACCAGCGCACAAATTAAAGTGTCTGCTGGTCGCATCAATCTCGCCAGCATCCAAGAAATTGGAGAAGTGATTCCAACCTTTGATAACTTTGTCGTACCTTCATTACGTGGCAATATCACCATTTCAGAACAATCGCAGTTCGATGTCAGTGGCGAAGGCGGTGGCAGTATTTTTATCCGAGGAGGGCAGATTATCATTGATGATAGTACGCTAAAAGCTCATACTTTAGGGAATCAAGATGGTCAACAGATTGATATTCAAGGGGTTGATATTGCACTGACTCAAGGAACACAACTCAGTAGCCAAACTCAATCCGGTGGGCGAGGTGCCAATATTCATCTTCAAGCATTGGATTCAATCGCCATTACTGGTAAAGACGTTCAAACAAACAGTCTTTTATCTCAAGCTACTGAAATTGGTGGTAATGCCGGTCATATTTGGCTACAAGCCAAAAATATCACCATCACTGACAATACTATCGAATCGAAGACTCAAGGGTCTGGTCAAGGTTGGACATTTGACATTTGAAGCTCAAGAGTCGGTGACTTTTGATAATACCGAAATTTATATCAATAGCGAAAGCCAAAAAGAAGGTGCTGGAAAATCCGGTAATCTATCCATCACTGCTAATCAGATTACCATTCAAGGTGGAATTATTAATGGAGGCGTTTTAGGCCAAGGTGATGCTGGGGATATTACCTTGAAAGCTGATGGTAATATCTTACTTCTTGATAATATTCACCTATATGCAGATGCGTTTTTGGGGAGAGGAAATGCGGGTAACATTACTTTGATAGGCACGGATATTGCCCTCTTGGATGGTTCTTTTATTGATGCTACTAGTAAAAATTATGAGGGTAATGCTGGCAATGTCACCCTCAAAGCCACTGGGACAATCACTATTGCTGGTGCGAGTCAAAATGACAACAAAGGACGCATCAGTGCTGTCAAAGCGGGTTCTATACCACTGAGCGAAGGAATTCCAGCCGGCAATGGCGGAACGATTCGCATAGAAGCTAATCATTTGGTGCTAAAAGAAGGCGGACAAATTACCAATAGTACGATGGCAAGTGAAGGTTACCAAAGTGGTAACGCGGGTGAAATCATTATCCAAGTTACCGGTGAAACGAAATTATCTGGTGTCAATCCTTATGGTGAAAATAAAGAAGGTTTCGGGGCCGGAATTTATGCGCGTGCGATTGGTGTGAATAATAATACCGGTCATGGTGGCGAAATTCGATTAGAAACGGGTTCCTTAGTTATTGAAAGAGGAGCGGCTATTGAAACTGGTACCAATACCGATGCACCAGGTGGAGATATTCATGTTATCGTCTCAGGTGAGGTATATATTAGTGGTGATGCGTCCAATGAAACACTCAATGCACCGGCAACCACACAATTAGAATATTTAACAAGCTTTGCTTCAGAAAAATATAATCAATCGACCAGTGGTATTTATGCTCGCTCGGAGGGAACTGATAATGAGGCTGGGTTAGGCGGTTCCATTACGCTTTCAGCCAAAAAACTTACCTTAGTCGATAAAGGTAGCCTATCAACATCCAGTCTTGGTGGTGGCAAAGCCGGTAATATTACCTTATCAGTGGAACAGCTATTGCTGGATAAAAGTGCCACGATTTCTTCAGAAAGTCAAGCGGCTAATGTGAGTACCATAGCTAATACCGCAGAACGAGACGCGCAGATTCTCATCGCTGGTAATGTGGTTGAAGTGACAGATATTGGTAATGGCAAAACAGCCCATTATGTCCATACTGGTACTCACTTAATTAGGATCAATCAAAAGTATCAAGTCGCTGACCTCACTGAATTGAATAAACTTACTAAATATTATCAATTAAATCAAGGTGATATTGTAGAAGTGGTTGATAGCGGAGATGGACAGCCGGGACGTTATCTCTACACAAATATTTATAATTTTATGGATAAATGGATCAGAATTCATGAAGGAGAAAACTCTATCCGTTTTAATACCATGCAAGAATTATTTGAGATTGAAGGCTGGTTTGACAATGTAGAACAGTTCCCACCCTACCAAGATGGTCAGCTAATAACGGTGGCTGATGCGGGCAATGGAAAACCAGCAACCTTTGTTTATAACACTAATTTAGATTTTTTTAATGGCTATATATTTGGTCGTCCAACTAGATTAAGTGTTTTCAATATTTCTAATCCGATCGAACTTAATGCACTAGCAAACCAAGTATTGGTGCAAAATGGTGATCTTGCTTATCTCAAAGAGGATAGTACTTTATCACAATTTATTTATGATAATAACCAATGGATTCAATTGAATAACCTCCGTCAAGTGGCTAATTCAACTGAAATGAATGCGCTAACAGTTGCACAAGCAGGTCATATCGCAGAAATGGTTGATAGTGGAACAGGTCAACAAACCCGTATGATTTACACTGGTCAAGAATGGATAACACTCAATCCCAATCGCCGTACTGTTCAAACGCTTTCGGCACTTAATCAACTCCCTGCAACATCCGGTGATATGGTAGCTGTAACAGATGCTGGAGCCGGACATCTTGACTATTTCTTTTATGCCAATGGGCAATGGATTAAACAAGCGAGAGGGGGTGATGCTGGTACGATCAATATTACGGTTTCTGATCGTATTCATTTAACGCAAGGCAGTACAATTACTACTGAAGCAGTGAGTGCCGGAGGTGGTGGCATTATATTGAAGGTAGATAATCTCGTCTTTTTGAATGAGAGTGAAATAACAACTAGCGTTCAAGAAGGTGCCGGCAGTGGCGGAGATTTAATCATTAATGGCTCACAATTTGTCATTATGAACAATGGTCAAATTATCGCGCAAGCTAACGAAGGACAGGGTGGGAATATTCGTCTGGGTTCCAAACAATTGGTCAAATCACCTTGCAGTCAAATCAGTGCCTCATCAAAACTGGGCGTAGATGGCAACGTGCAAATTGATTCGCCAGCCGTGGATTTGGATGCCATGTTAGTTGTGTTGCCCGGCGGACGTGTCGAAGCCAAGTTGAAAACCTGCAATATTGCAGAAGAATTAGATAATCCGACTTATACCTTTGAAGTGAAAAAACGTTTTCGGTCTCCTCCGTTGATGAAATAAAAACGGTAAACGACAAGGATTGCTTATAAGAAGGGATTAAAGTCATATAGCAATCCTAAATTATTTGTGATGTTAGTCATCATTTATTCTTTTAAGAATAAAAGGTATTCTCCACTATAACTGACTTAGGATTGCTATAGCATATAGCAATCCTAAATGAGTTTTGAAAAAAGGAGTGACGCGGAGCGTCACATAAAGATTCCAACGCTGGAGCGTTGGAACCAGAAAAAAGTCACAGCATATTAACAAATGCTATTTCTTTAAGAAATAGTATTTGTGATTTTCGATTGTCTTATAAGCAATCCTTGTCATTCGCTGTTGACTAACGACGCAAAATCGCAAGTTGTTCCAAAATTGGGTCCGTCACCGGTGCTAATTTTTTACGCATGAAACTGCCAATTGCATCCGTGCGAGAAAAAATGGGTCGTAATATGGAATATTGTAATCCTGATAATACCAACATAGCCTTCATTGATTCTTCCAATTCTGGCATGACTGCCAACACTTCTCGCCGTTCTATTGATTGGGTATCTTGACAAGTTTGGCACTGGTTGTTGGCACGTTCTATCAAACTTAGGATATTCATTTCATCATCATAATTCGCTGGGCGAATACTTGCAAAATAGCGAGCAATCACATCAAATAGGGTACTAACAACTTCTTGATTGGCTGGTTTACGCAAAACCTGTGAACAGGTTTCGATAAATGTTTTACCGGGCCCTGATGTGGCTTTAATTATTTGTTGTGCAAGCTTATTACCTTTTTCTGCTAATGGTGCTAAGTGTGCTTGAATGAGTTCAGCGTCGGCACGTGCCGGTAATGGATTAGGTAATTTATCCGGTTGGGCCCACAAAAATCCAACTAAACAAGCCGTTTTAGTGCGTCCTCTTAACCATAATTTTTGTTGCGTTTCTTCATTAATTAGACCCGGTTGCAAAACTAGGCGCACTGATTCAATGATATTCATCGCTTCTTGTTCAAAAGGGAGATATTCAACCAAATGTTCTGCTAAAATTTTGCCTATATCACTTTGAACAATAGTTTGATTTTGCAACATACTGCGAGCATTATTAGAATCATAAGGCATGGACCACCAAGCGCGACGTGCTAATTCTGGGCTTAAACCATTAGCATGAACTACCGCAACCACTGCTTCCGGTTCACCCAACATCAACAATTCTTCTAAACTTTCATCTTTCGTTTGTCCCATGCGCGTCCAACGCTTTAAATAAATCGGATAACCACCGGGTGATCCTAAAATATGTCCTGAAATGACTTGACGTATTTGACGCAAATATTGTTCATCACGACCAGTTGGGTGTAATTGAATTTTGGCTTCACCGCGTTCTGATAATCCATAAACGATCATTTTCGATTCATCAATACGAATCGCTTGTACTTTGTTGGCGAGTAATACATTAAGACGTAAACTATCTTCGTGAGTAATTTCCATAAATATTTATAAAATCAATAAAATAATTTTTTTAGTTAAGTTGCTTTTAGATGCCCAAAATCTTTTTGAAAGAAGTATCAATCATTCACTATTATTAACTCATGTTACGCACAATGCTTCCAAAAAGCTTGATTCTTGATTTCAAAAAATCTTTCCTAACTGAGGCTATCTTTGTTTTCACGAACTCTCCCTCCCCCTAACCCCCTCCCGCTGGGAGGGGGGACCACTCGGTGGAATTTCCCTATTGAGTGGAATAAACGATAAATAGCTATATTATATATTATTTTTTGGTATTAGCTAATAATAGGAAAATTCCACTGAGCGGTTCCCCCTCCCAGCGGGAGGGGGTTAGGGGGAGGGAGAGATCGTGAACATAAAAAATACCTCAAGAAGAAAAATGCGTAACATGAGTTATTAAAGATTATCTTTGACATCCAACCTTAGGCCATTGGTAGATATTCGTTTCTAGTTCACTGATCAAATTCAGTAAATCTTTGCGCACGGCTAAATATTGACCTGACCATACTTTTTTGCGTGTCCAACATCCTCCAGTCGAAATCTGTCCTAAATGGGCATAAACTACTTTATATCCGTACTTTTCTACTTGCTTAATTTTTGCAGGTCCTCCCCATTCATAAATAATAGCTGGTAGTTGCGTAAAACATTGAGAATAAATGTCATCAAAGTGTGCAAATAACTCATTGTGATTCAATTTGAGACCAAATTGATCTTTAGGTTGATGACGAGTGATATCACAATGAAGAAAATGAGTGGTTGTTAATCCTTTTAAGTCCATAAATTCCACTTTCCCAAAATAATTGAGACTGAGATAAAATGGTATAAGGCCCATGTGACTAGAAACCATTGTGATAGGTTTTTGTTGAATGACTAAAAGGCGTTTGATGATTCTATCAAGCATGATTCTTAACAGATTATCACGTAGATGTTCACGATTAGCTAATTCAAATCGGGAAAAATATTGTTCTTCTGATAATTCAAAATGTTGCAATACTGGACGATATACAGCTTCTGCCAGGGGTTGTGGTATTGAAATTGGCGCATTTTTCTCTGCTGATAGAAATTGTGTGGTATCCAAAATAGCGATGAGTGCTAAAGAAATTAAGATAATTTTATTAGCAAGTGTCCATCTGAAAACGCTCAGTTTTTGTTGGCTTGTTATTTCGAGTGACTCGAATGAAATTTGAGAGAGCGCATGAATACCGGAAATAATCAGTAATGGTAAAATGGGTACTAAGAAACGTCCACCTTCCATCCAATCACCACCACTGAATACAGTGAATGCTATTGTAGCAATGATAAATGAAATGATTATCAAAAATGCAGTACGGTTTCTATTATCATGTTGCTCTAACAATAATGTCGATAAGGAAAATACAGTGAGAATGGTAAGGAGAACAATTGAGGGTATCCAATAGTGATCAAATAAATAATGGGTACCTAATATGAGCGTATTCCAATTCAAGCCAGAGGTTTTCGCATAAACCGGTTGTGGAAAAATTTGCCCAAATGTTTGGTATCGCCAAAGTGATAATAGTGTAAAAATGGCTAAACTGATGCTAACCAAAATTATCCATTTCTGAAAGTATCTTTTTCCATAAAGAGAGTGACTTGATTTTTTGAGGAAAAAATGATGAACGATGAAATACAAAGCGATTCCCAGAAGAAATGCTAACATGACAAAAATCGCTTCTGGGCGAGCCATTATGTAAGCGCAAATAGAGAAGAAGGCGAACAGGAAAATAGAAATTGAGATTTTTTCGGTGAAAAATAGTATGACTGAATAAATTAATAATACCACAATCAAAGCCACTAACGTGGTTTCAAGCCCTGCGAAAGCCCAATAAACCAAATAGGGAAATAAAGCTAAAAAGAGTGCTACAAACCATGCGGCTTGGAGATTCAAAAATACCGCTAAACGCCAAGCGGCTAAAATGGTCAACGCACCTATCGTCGCTGAAAAAAATACGCCAAGCACTGGCATTGAAATATCTGAGATTTTATGCAAAATGGCTAATAGAATGACATGAAGTAAACTAGAACTTTGTTCAATCGCTTCACCATTGTAATTTATGATGTTGCCAAAATCGCTTAAGGCTTTAGCGGCCCAGTAAGTGATATAAACATCATCAGTACCACCAGAGGCACTGTACAAAAAAAAGCCATGTAGAAAGGCAATTCCTATACATAAAATAGGTATTAGCCAGTCTACATATTTTTTAGGATAAAAATATTTATTCATAAGTACTGAAGCACAAATTATCGAATATGATGGAATTCTTCGCTAAGCTTTGCTTGCCGTATCACAAAACGTAGCGAAGAACTCCAATATCACTACTTTAAGAGGACTACTCAAAATCGGTCATCAGGTTGCCAAAATAAATTTTGGATTCCGCTCTGAGTTTTTAGGAGTCCAAAAATTATTTTTGATTTTAGCCGATTTAAAATGAATTCTCACTCAAAATTAGTATTATACTTAGCATCGGTCTTGCGCTTTTGTCATTGTTCGTCGCTTTACTCCATTATTGCATTGCAATCGAAGTGGCGAACAATGATAAAAAATTCAGTTTGTAACGGCATTCCTTATACTATATAGAGTTTTTCTTTTGCATAAATAACCACTACTTATAATTCACACCTTATATTTAATGGGGAGGCAAATGAAAATAGTATTTCATTTAATCGAAAAATTCTATAGTTATCCAGAAAAGTTTTGCTTGAATCTCATAAAAAAACCTTCAAGATTTTTAAAATATCGAAGGTTTGAAACACAATTTATCTGGAACACTATATAATGATCACAATCAATATTTCACGACTTATTGCTTAATCTAATGAATTCTATTTACGAAAAATACGAAAAAGCGGTTTACTTTAAAAGTGTCCATCATCTCCATCAACTTCCTCCAGACTCTGGATTTGAGGTGGCTTTTGCTGGACGATCCAATGCGGGTAAATCCAGTGCCATTAATGTGATTACCAGAGAAAAGTTAGCACGGACTAGTAAAACGCCAGGGCGCACTCAACAAATCATTTTTTTCCGATTAGATGAAGAACGTTATTTAGTCGATTTGCCCGGTTATGGATTTGCTAAAGTGCCTATTTCTATCAAACAACATTGGCAACAAACGTTAGAACGTTATTTACATACGCGCACTTGCTTGCGTGGTTTAATATTGATGATGGATGTGCGTCATCCATTAATGAGGTTTGATATTTCAATGCTTGAGTGGTGCCATCATTCCAATATGCCAGTGCATATTCTATTGACTAAAGCGGATAAAGTGAGTCATAGTAAAGGCTGTTTGTCATTACAAAAAGTACGCCAACATTTAGCCACTTTATCCGAATCCGAAAATATGAGTGTTCAACTATTTTCTGCCTTAAAACGCAAGGGCATAGAAGAAGCACAAAAATACTTAAATCAATGGTTAGAAATTGAGGAAAAACCCAAAGCTAACGCTTTGGATTCCAAGATATACCAAAGCTAATGCTTTGAGGATGCCGCAGAAAATAACTTTTTGAGGTTCAAGTTTTTGCTTGAGCCAAAAACTTGAACCTCGAAAGCACTTTTAACAAATATAGTGTTCGCCTTTGAATTTTGTGAAAATCTAAAATATCTAAGAAATCCGATTTCTTCAAGAAATCGGATTTTTCTTGATTCAAAATTTTCACTGATTTGAAGTATGCTCAGTATAGTATTTCTTAAAGAAATACTATTTGTAGCCATTTTGATTTCAAAACATGTATTTTATTGACTGCCTTGTCCCTTGAATTCCAAAAAAAACTAAAGCTAATGCTTTGGACACCAAAGCTTTATTTAGGGGGATTTTTGAAATTTTAAGCATTAGCTTTGGGAAAACGAATATTTTATTACTCATCTTTTCAGAGGTTTTTTTTCCATGTCAGCCCATTTTCGTTATACTGGACTTATTGAAAAATATCGTGATTATTTGCCGGTGCTTGATGATACGCGCATTATCAGCCTTGCCGAAGGTAATACACCCTTGATACGTTTACATAATATTCCTAAATTATTGAACAAAGCCGTTAATATTTATGTAAAATATGAAGGGCTTAATCCGACGGGCTCATTTAAAGATCGTGGTATGACAATGGCGATTACTAAAGCCGTGGAAGCTGGTAGTCAAGCCACTGTTTGTGCTTCTACCGGCAATACCTCTGCCAGTGCAGCTGCTTATAGTGCCAGAGCTGGCATTACTGCTTTTGTGCTGATTCCAGAAGGTAAAATTGCACAAGGCAAATTAGCGCAAGCTATGATGCACGGTGCTGTCGTTATTCAAATTCAAGGCAATTTTGATGATGGGATGCGATTAGTTAAAGAAGTTGCTGAACATGCACCCATTACTATTGTTAATTCCATCAATCCCTACCGTTTACAAGGTCAAAAAACTGCTGCGTTTGAAATTATTGAAGCCCTTGGGAGAGCTCCAGATTATCATTGTTTACCGGTTGGCAATGCTGGCAATATCAGTGCCTATTGGATGGGTTATACGCAATTTGCGGACATTGGCATTGTCAATCAGCGTCCCAAAATGTGCGGTTATCAAGCTAGTGGCGCAGCCCCATTTTTGCGAGGACATCCGGTTGAAAATCCAGAAACTGTTGCTACAGCAATCCGTATTGGTAATCCACAAAGTTGGGATAAAGCGGTCAATGCTCAACAAGAATCGGGTGGTTGGTTTGATGAATTTTCGGATGAAGATATTTTAGCCGCACAAAAATTGTTGGCTGAAAAAGAAGGCATTTTCTGTGAGCCGGCCTCTGCTATTTCTCTTGCTGGAGCAATGAAAGATATAAAAAATGGTAAAATTGTAGAAGGAAGTACGGTAACCTGCACTTTAACCGGACACGGTTTAAAAGACCCAGATACGGCAATTGGTCAAAGCACAACCCCGGTAATTAAGGTAAAAGCGGAAATTGAAGAAGTTAAAGCAGCCATTTTGCAAAATATGACTTAAATTTTGGGTTTCTACAAATACTATTTCTTTAAGAAATAGTATTTGTTAGTGGTTCGTCAATTATTTTCTGTTATGTCCCTAACTATGTCCCTAACCATCATATTTTTAGATGAAATATGTGCTATTCTTTAATATAGAATACCCAAATGTAGGACTTTAATTTTAAAAATGACGAAAGCTAAAGCTTTGAACTCCGAATCAGGTTTTTGGACTCCAAAGTGGTAGGTAGCTTTAGTTAGCTTTTAATATCAATTTAGATATATACTCCAAACGTTCAAGTTTTCGGATGATGAAAATAGACTAACTCGCCTGCAATACCTGCCAGGTTTTTAAAACCTGGCAGGTATAAAATCCGAAATCTTGAACGTTTGGAGTATATGTATGTGGGTACACGAAATGTTTTAACATTTTTGAGAAGTGAAAAATGCGATTTCTTAAAGAAATCGTATTTTTAGAAAAGTTAAAATACTTTTTTTTACCTACATAAGATGTTTCTTCGTTTATTATTTTAATAATCAGTAAATTATAACACCATGTCCCGTTTTACTTTTTTTTGGGTAGGAAATTAGCAAATTTTGCATTTTGGTGATTGGCAAAAACCTTTGATGTTTTTTAAAAAAAGGTTTAGCCGCACAAGATGGCAAAATAAGGCTAAGTGTTTATAAAATCTCTTGATTATGGAGAAAAAAATGACCTTTGGTAACACCACACAAACGCTTGTTACAAGTATACTACTATTGAGCTTGACCCATAATGTACCAGCAACTATTGATACTAAAACGGATAATTTCACTTTGACAGAGACAGGATACTCAAACATAGATGAAATGACCGCTTGGAATCCCTTGTTGAGAAATGTTGACTTAACCCAAAGTCAGCTTGCTCAAGTACCACAGTTATTTTTAAGGGATGAGACTGCCCATGAATATTTGTTGGATTATCAAACGATTGCAATGAGTGGTACACTAAAAAGTATTGCAAAACATTATAATTACACCGTTGAACAGACCGGCATTTGGATACCTAATGACTGGTTAGAAACATCCAAATTATCAATACCCAGACTGTTTACAGAAGAGTGGCGGTGGACACAAAAGAGTATTATTCACCCAACATTACCTCAATTTATATTTAAACTCATTGGTACACAGGAAAGACCAGATGATGATATTGAAATCAAAACGATTGAGATACATCAAGATAATGAATCTCAACCGATTCAAATTATCAAAACCTCTGCCATACCAACGATTACAGAAGATTACGTCGCATTTAAGATCGAAGACTTCAATTTTGACGGTTATAAAGACATCAGTCTTATGCAATTTTCCGGGTTAGTCAACGCCCAATATATTTACTGGCTATTTGAACCAAAACTGGGGACTTTTATCCAGAATGCACAATTTTCTGAGATGATTACTTCACCATGGGAAATTGATTCGGAAAATCATTCCATTCTCTCTTATTGGCGATGGAATGCACTTCATCAAGGCACCAACTATTATAAAATCATTGATAATCAGCCGGTCCTCGTTCGACAAGAAGAAGAAATTTTCATGTCAGAAGATATCATGAAGGTGAGAGTAAGTGAACGCGTTGGTAATGAAATGAAAATTATCTCCGAAACCATTCAGCCCTATTTTGAAGAAGAATAATCATTGGAAATGGGGAACATGGTAAAACGATTGAAATATCAAGAACAAGAAAACGCCTTCATCGGCTGTTTACTAGGAACTGCTGTCGGTGATGCGATGGGGTTAAGCTATGAAGGTTTATCACCACAACGATTGATTAAACTTTATCCGGCTATTGATAAATATCATTTAATTTTTGGTAAAGGCTTGGTGTCTGATGATACTGAGCATACTTGCCTGGTTGCTCAATCTCTCATTGTTTCAGGGCATGACATTAACATTTTCAAAAAAACGTTGGCTTGGAAATTGAGAGGATGGTTACTTGGTTTACCAGCCGGTATTGGCTTTGCGACGTTAAAGGGTATCGTTAAGTTATGGCTTGGTTTTTCACCCGATAACAGTGGCGTTTTTTCCGCCGGTAATGGTCCCGCAATGAGGAGTGCTATTATTGGGGTTTGCTATGGGCACGATGAAGAAAAATTAAAACGCTTCGTAAAAGTAGCAACGCGCATCACGCATACTGATCCGAAAGCGGAATTGGGGGCCCTTGCTGTTGCAGTCGCCGCTTATCTGTCTAGTCTCAAAAAAACCATTTCTCCTCAAGATTATCTTGAAAAACTTGAAAAATTATTATATTCCTCTAGCCTTTTTTACATTCCTGAGAAGGAAAGACAGTTCAATGAAGAAAGTCTTGAGGAATTTTTTGCCCTTCTGAAAAAAACCATTGATAGTATCTCGTCAGGACAATCAACCACTGATTTTGCTCAAACACTCGGACTTCACAATGGGGTTAGTGGCTATATTTATCATACGCTGCCAATGGTTATTCACTTATGGTTGAAAAATCAGGAGAATTATCAATCTGCTATTCTTGATGTGATACGCTGTGGTGGAGATACTGACACTGTCGCTGCTATTGTGGGCGGTATTATTGGTGCCAGAGTTGGTGAGCAAGGTATTCCACCACTATGGTTGGCCAATTTATGGGAATTTCCGAGAAATATCAGGTGGATGAAAAAATTAGGACAGCGGTTAAATCAAACCGGTTGCTTTGGCATCAAACAACAAAGTTTATCAGTTTCTCTAGTCAGTGTATTCTTACGCAATGTCATTTTTATGATCATTGTTTTGTTACATGGATTTCGTCGATTATTACCGCCTTATTAAAAATTCAAAACTAAAATTTTGGACTCCAAAAATCCCAAAGCTAAAGCTTTGGACTCCAAAACCAAGCTTGGAGTCCAAAGCTTTAGCTTTGGAAAATCACAAATTCATTTTCAATCACTTGTCCATTTTTATTATTATTAAATTTTTACAATACACATGCGCCAAAAGACTCTCATCACCTGGATACAAGCAACCCGTCCTCAATTTTTCACTGTCATTATTTTACCAATTTTGTTAGGTACAGCAATAGCATATCAATGGCATGGCCTATTTTTACCCTGGTATTTTGGGCTTTCTTTGCTTGCTGGTATTTTGGTTCATGCCGGCATTAATGTTCTTAATGATTATTTTGATCACCTCAATCAAACCGATGATTTTAACCAAACGCCGCTGACTCCTTTTGCTGGCGGAAGCCGTATGATTCAAACGGGTGTGTTAACAGCAACTGAAACTTATCGTTATGGTTTATTATTGCTGATAATTGCTGTTATTATTGGCTTATTTTTAGTTTGGGCCCGCGGTTTGACGATGTTGTGGATAGGGTTGATTGGCGTATTGTCCGGTTATATTTATTCAGCTCCCCCTTTTTCATTTCAAAGTCGCGGATTGGGTGAAGTGTTAGTGGGTTTGAATTTTGGTATTTTGGCAGTGTTAGGCGCGTACTATGTACAAACGCAACAGTTGAGTGTGGGGGTAGTGATAGCGGCGTTACCACTGAGTTTATTAGTCGTTGCCATTTTATATATCAATGAATTTCCTGATTATGTTGCTGATAAAAAAGCCGGCAAAAATACTTTAGTGGTACGTTTAGGGCAAGCACAAGCTCGTCCGATTTATGCGATATTGATTGGATTAAGTTTTATAACGGTGATCGTTGGCGTGATATACAATAGCTTACCTTGGTTTAGCCTGATTTGTTTATTGACATTACCACTCGGTTTTTTTTCCATCAAAAAACTCTACACGGATTATGATAAACCAACTGCTTTGATTCCGGCGATTAAAAATACGATTTTGCTTCATACATCAGTGGGAATATTACTTGTTTTGGTTTTTTTGTATCCTATTTAATGTGCCAGAAATAGTCCTACATTTATGATGATGGGCAACAAAAATGTTGCTCATCTACCATTCATTCTACCGATATCTTGGTATTGTTGGGCCAAAAATTTTTACCATGACTACTTCGGGACATGGCAGTAAATAACATACGTGAAATACATCATTTGAAATAGAAATTTCTACATAAGCTAGATCGAAAAGAAATAGTATTTGTTGAAAGTAGTGTTAGGTAAGTAGTGATTTTGGAGTCCAAACTTTAGTTTGGGCTTTGTTTTTGGAAATCATATAGCAATTCCCGATTAAATAAAGTACAATTAATCTAGTTTAAATTATTCATAATTAAATAAAAAACGCTATAACGCTGTAACGCGTTAAACGCAAAAACGCTATAATCACTACTTTTACAGTAACTACCTTTGTTAATAGTGCGTAAGTTATTTTCTGCTACGTCCCCATTTATGAATGCTCTATAATTGTAGGTCCAGCATGAGAATTTTTGCGGTTTTGGTATACCGGTTCGTGGTTCTTAGGGGGTGGTGGATTAGCCAACTGCAAAAGTGCTTCAATATGAGTCAAGTGATGGGCATTTCTCTCAATATCATGCGCGTTTTTTTCCAGCGTGCGAATGATCCCTTCTTCGAGAGCTATTTTTTGATTGGGCTTGCTATCTCTACCAAACATTTCAAATAATCGAAGCGCAATGCTAAATCGAGTTTCAATCGAAGCTTCGGTATCTAGCATCATGTCTTTCAGCACCTTTAGTGCTAGAGTGACTACCTCTTCTACTTCTTGATGGGAAATTTTACCGTCTTCTAAGACAGTAGGTGGGTTTACTCGGCGTGATTTTACCATAATTTGGAAGCTCCATGTTTATATTAATATTAAATTATATGTTCAATATTATATATTTATATCATATATTAGTAAATTGGACTATTCTATCATGTTATTAATTAAGAAAGTAAGAGTAATGATATTTATTTACTCATGTTATGCCCAAAATATTTTTTAAAATTGGATAGTTTTGTCACTTTGGATAGTGCTAAGAAAGTATACTTTGAACGGGGTGAAATTTGGACTTTTGGGAACGGTGGTTTCGTCCATTATCGTAGCGATTGCCTGAAACCCAAAAGTCAAAATCTAAGCTGTTTGCAGTATAGAGGGGGATTTGTTGAAAATGTTAAAATATTGTTGTTTACTAATCACTTAAGGAATTTTAAAAATTTCTATTATACCGTTATAAGAAATCATTTCGTCAACCTAGTTGAGGCAGGTTATGAAGCGGTATGTTAATAAATTCCAAGTCCCTAAGAAGTTTTTCATTATTGAGATATTTTATGTTAATTATTGAATGTAAAGAAATTTGTAAAAAATACCGAAAGCAAAAAATTCTTGATCATATTAATTTACAGATATTCCCAGGTGAATTTTTTGGTCTTGTGGGTGTCAATGGGGCAGGTAAAACAACTCTTATTAAAAGCTTATTAGATTTATGTGAGATTGAACAAGGTCATATTTTTTTGTTTGGTAAATCACATACCGATCATAATGCACGGACTGATTTAGCATTTTTACCCGAACAATTTATACCACCTTATTATTTAACCGGACAAAATTTTTTGGCTTATATGGCTAAATTACATGGTCATGTTTACGATCCAGCCTATGCACAAAACTTATGTCAAGCTTTAGATTTTTCGGTATCTGCTCTCAAACAACCAGTACGTGATTATTCAAAAGGAATGGCACAGAAATTAGGGATTATCGCATGTTTTTTAAGTGGTAAACGTTTACTGGTTTTGGATGAACCAATGAATGGCTTGGACCCCAAGGCACGGGCTTATCTTAAATATTATTTATTACAATTACGTGAACAAGGGATGACATTATTTTTCAGCACCCATTTGCTCGCAGATGTTGAGGCATTGTGTGATCGTATGGCGATATTGCATGAAGGAAGTTTGAAGTTTGTCGGTACACCATCAGAGTGTTGCACCATCTTTGCGGCTCAAGACCTTGAACAAGCTTATTTAAATTGTATTGAAGGATAAAAGGGACAGGATAAAGGGGACAGGTTTCAGGGGGCAGGATAAAGGGGGCAGGTTTCAGGGGACAGGAGCAAGAAAAAGAATATTACCAAAATAAATTTTGGACTTCAAATCAATCACTCTGCAAAATCCCAAATTTATTTTGTATTGGGATTTCAACGAATTCCTAATCTCCTGTCACCTGCTTCCTGAAACCTGCCCCCTGTTCCCTATCAAAACGCATCAGCTATCCAACGCAATTGTGGATAACTCAGCGCACCACTGATTAATACCACATCAAAACGACAAGGATGATTTTGTGCCCAGTGATGTGCCTGCAAGTAATGAGTGGCTGTGGTAAAAATCCGTTGTTGTTTTCGCTGATCAATGCTTTCTAAACTACCACCATAACGTTGACTTTGGCGGTAGCGGACTTCGATAAATGCTAATATGTTTCGTTCCAGCATGATAAGATCAATTTCTCCCGCCTTGCAACGGTAATTACGTTGAATGATCTGTAAACCATGTTCACATAGATAAGTATAAGCCAGTTCTTCAGCCCATTGTCCACGTTTTAATTGAATACTCATAGGCATTCCAAAATAAATAAATCTAGGCAAAAATTTTTCTGAAACTTTTGCCTAGATTGGACTCCCAATTTATTTCCAAAGCTAAAGCTTTGGACTCCAGCAAAGCTAAACTAACGCGGTGGAGTCCAAAGCTTTAGCTTTGGCATCTTTTATGGAGTCAAAGCTTTAGCTTTGGCATCTTTTATGGAGTCCAAAGCTTTAGCTTTGGCATCTTTTATGGAGTCCAAAGCTTTAGCTTTGGCATCTTTTATGGAGTCCAAAGCTTTAGCTTTGGTTTTATTAATCTAATACTTGTGGTTTGCCATCAACAAAACGGGCCCAACGCATTTGATCACGATGAACTTCTCCCAAACGATTGACAAATAAACCACCACTCTGTCCTTGCCATTTAAATTCGCTAGATTGTTGAATTTGGAGAACTAAAGCATACGCATCCACCCCAAACGCATAATAACGTTTGTATTTGCTCATTTCTTCTGCCCAAGATTCACGCAAAGTCGCTTGTAAACGAGCCGCTTTTTCATCCGGAGCCAGCACCCAAGGCATATCAACAAACATCACATCTTCAAGTTTAGCATCTGATTTTGGGTTGGGTGTGCCACTATAGAGATGAGAGGTACTATAAATAGGCATACGAGCCGCATACTTTGAAATTAAAGGGCGAATTTGCCGTGCAGAATCAGGAAAGGCCACCATAAATACCATATTAGCTGTTTTGGCACTTCTTCTAAGGACTTTTGGAATGGAAGAATTGAAATTCCCATCATATAAATCTTTATCAACAATTTGTCCCCCTTGTTTTTCCCATACGGTTTGAAAAGCCGCAACAACACGCTCACCCCAATCATCTCTTCCTTTTGGAACGATTACTAATGCTGATTTGTGTCCATCTGCCAAAGCACGTCTGGCGACTTCCGCCGCTTCATCTTCCGGTGACAAGGAAAATTGGTACAAATTGCCAGTGATACCCTCGGTTCCTAAATGATTTAAAGACAGCGTTGGCAGTGGTAATTGGACTTTGCTTTTCGCCAAAGCAGTAATCGTTTCTTTTAACAACGGTCCCACCACAAAATCAGCCCCCTCATCTACCGCTTTTTGATAGATTTTCACTATATTTTTTGGGTTGACATCATATACAGCAATATTGGGACGAAGAGTTTTTGGCTCTGCATTAACGGTAGTAATAATACCATTTTTGATGGCTTGGGCGTATTGACCAAATTTATGGCTAGCCGGTGGCAATAACAAAGCTACTTTCGTGGGTTGTGTTGGTATTTGATCGACGTTTTGTAGCAAACGAGGTACAACGTACTGTGTTGCTGGATGGTTTTGAAACCGTAATTGCCAATTATTGACACCTTGCGGTAAATATTGTTCGCGTGCGGTTTTTGCGAGTAATGCGAGGGCAATCCAACCATAAGCAATATCATTTTGTTGAGGTACTTGCCTCAATTTGCTTCGAGGAATAGATAACAGACTACGCCATAATTGCAAGTGATTATCTTGAATCACCAGGGTATCTGCCTTAGCCAAGTTATCAATCTCTATCCATTCACTGACCCCCTCTTGCACTTTTTCTTTCACCACCAAGGCTTGTGCATGTAACTGTTTGTATTCTATTTGTAATGGCATTGGCAAACTAGTGAGATCAATACCATTGAGCCGTTGAAGGGCTTCGCTAACACGTTGTTCTTCCAAATCAATTTTAGTGCGAACTAATTCCAACGGGATTTCTAAACTATAACCTTGGCTGATATCAAGATTATCTAATTCAGCCTTCGCTTCTGTTAGCATTCCACCTTTTAGAAAAGCTTTGATGGCTGATAATTGATGTCCTTGTCGCGTTGGAGGAGTCGTTTGGGCAGCGATTCGGAGAAATTCTTGAGCTGCTTGCCGGTAATCTCCTTGCATTTCAAGTTTTTTAGCCACTTCAGCCGGGTCTTCGATGGCAACATTAGTTGGTGTATCATCAGGTTGAATCACCTGTTTTCCACATCCTGATAATAACGAAAAAAAGAGGAAAAGAATAATTAAAGTACGAGTAAGCATGGTCATCTCAACTCTCTCTGGATTAAATGGTAAATGGCGAACAATAATAATAAAATCATACGCCAGTGCCAACGGCTAAAGCCGTTGTCTTAAAGCTAAAGTCGGCAAAAAACTGACTAAAAATTAATGCACAAACTTGAGATAGTATTTTCTATCAATAATTTATAATAATATACTTTAATATAGACATAAATTGTGCTTTTGTCATCAATCGCCGCTTTGCTTAGAGAAATGAAAAATACTATATTTAGTTCTACTGTGTTAGATTTCGTGTAGAGTGGATAAAGCGTCAGCGTATCGCCCCTTATTATAAATTTTTGTGTATACGCTTTGCTTTATTCACCCTACAAATCCTTGATTTTTGTAAATGTAACAAAGTAGAATGAGAAAAGTTAAAATACTTTTGTTGACCTATAATAAATTTGATTTTTTTGTCAATTAGAAAAAAATGAACTCAACAGAATTTTAATAAAAACTTAAAACTTGAATCAGTAAAGTTAAACATAACTTATTATTTTTAGAAATTCTTGTAAAATCCATTTTTTAATCATTTTATTAAGTCATTTTCAAAAATTTAATGATATAAATAACTCATGTTACGCATTCTTCTTCTTGAGCCATTTTTTAGAACCACGATCTCTCCCTCCCCCTAACCCCCTCCCGCTAGGAGGGGGGACCGCCCAGTGGTGTTTTGTTATGATTTGGCAAAAACGAGAATATTAATCACTGTTTATTGCTAATTGTCCAGGAAATACCACCGAGCGGTCCCCCCTCCCAGCGGGAGGGGGTTAGGGGGAGGGAGAGATCGTGGTTCTAAAAAATACCTAAAGAATGAAGAATGCGTAACATTGAGTTAAATATAAATAATAATTTTTTTTTAACATTTCAAAAAATACTATTTTTTACTCAATTCAAAGTCGAAATCATACAAAAGTACAAATTCTGCCTGTGTAGAATATACTTTGTTTCGCCATTTGCTATTCACAAATATAAATATAAGGAAAGCGCATAGTGTCTACTGGCATACTTTATGTTGTTGCCACTCCTATTGGGCATTTACAAGATTTGAGTCCACGAGCGCAATCCATTTTACAAGAAGTTAATTTAATTGCCGCTGAAGATACTCGCCATAGTCGTCATTTATTAAACCATTTTGGTATCACGACATCGTTACAATCTTTACATGAACATAATGAACACGTTAAATATCGTCTCTTCTTGCAACGTTTGCATGATGGCGATAATATCGCACTGATTAGCGATGCCGGTACCCCCCTCATTAGTGATCCGGGTCAGTATTTGATACAAACCGCTCTTGCTGAACAAATTACAGTGCTACCGATTCCTGGACCAAGTGCCTTAATCAGTGCCTTATCAGTCTCTGGCTTTTTAGCGGATCGTTTTATCTTTGAGGGTTTTTTGCCCGCTAAAACTGTCGCGCGTCAGCTTTGTTTAGAAAATTTAGTTCACGATACCAGAACATTAGTATTTTATGAAGCCCCTCACCGCCTTTTAGATTGTCTCAATGATATGATACAAATATTTGGCGAAAATAGGGAAGCGGTGTTAGTTAAAGAATTAACGAAAGTTTTTGAAACCGTGTATCGAGACACTTTAATTGGTATTGTTCATTGGTTAAATGCCGTCATACAACGACAAAAAGGCGAGTTCGTCTTAGTGGTGCAAGGTGCCCCCAAATTTGATAATAAAGCCATCAATGTGGAAGTTGAAAAAATTTTTAATATTCTACACAAAGAGTTACCCTTAAAGCAAGCCGCTAAATTAACCAGTGAAATTACTGGAGTCAATAAAAATATTTTATATGCCTTTGGATTGAAAAAATCTTGTTAATTGGGAATAGTGAATGGTGAATGGTGAATCATTCATCATTCATCATTTATCATTCATCATTAATATATTATGTCTACACAAAATTTATCCGCTATTCGCGTCGAAATAGACCAATTAGATATTCAAATTCAAGAGCTTATTACTAAACGTGCCCATTTAGCTCAGAAAGTGGCGCGGGCTAAGGGTGCCGAAGAGGAAAATCCGAGTTTTTATCGTCCGGAACGTGAAGCAAATATTTTGCGTCAAGTTATCACGCGCAATGAAGGTCCTTTGTCAGATGAAACGCTTACACGGATTTTTCGAGAAATCATGTCTGCCTGTTTAGGCTTGCAAAAGCCAATGAAAATTGCCTTTTTAGGGCCCGCGGGCACCTATTCACAAGCGGCTGTCTGTAAGCATTTTGGACATAGCGCACAACATATTCCCTTGCAAACCATTGATGAAGTTTTTCGTGAAGTGGAAGCTAATACAGTCAATTATGGTGTGGTACCGGTAGAAAATTCTACTGAAGGTGGTGTCAATCAAACTTTAGACTGTTTTATCAAATCCCCATTAAAAATTTGTGGTGAAATAGAATTACCCATTCATCATCATTTACTCTCCAAAGTGAGTCAATTAGAGCAGATAAAACGAATTTATTCTCATTCACAATCCTTAGCACAATGCCAAGGTTGGCTAGATAATCACTTGCCCACCATAGAACGCATTGCTGTCAACAGTAATGCAGAAGCCGCTCGACTTACCCTTGAAGAACCAGGTACGGCTGCCATTGCCGGACAAATTGCGGCAGATATTTATCAACTACAAATCATCGCCTCACGCATTGAAGATAATGTCAACAATACAACTCGCTTTGCCGTCTTAGGAAAACAAGAAGTATCTGCAACCGGTAATGATAAAACTTCGCTATTACTTTCCAACCCCAATAAACCAGGGGTCTTATATCATTTACTTGAACCCTTTGCCAAAAACCATGTCAACATGACGCGTGTTGAATCTCGCCCGTCGTCACATGGCATTTGGGAATATCTGTTTTTTGTGGATATTGAAGGTCATATCAAAGACCCATCTATTGCTAAATCTTTACAAATATTAGAAACGCACACATCTTTAATCAAACATCTTGGTTCTTATCCAAGCGCAATTTCTTAACTCATCTCTGACAACACACTTTTCTCAATGTTCAATTTTAATTAATTTTTTGATTGATAGATTCTTTATACTTGATGTTCATAGGAGTTCGTGATTTTTATAACTGATTAATTATTAAGTATTTCATCGGGTTACGCTTTGCTAACCCGACCTACATTTTCAAATTATATTTATCGCTTTATTTACACACCAAATTTCTCAAACGGTGTCATTTCGAGCGAAATGACACCCATTGAGAAGGTGTAGTTTGATCTGATAACTGATAACTGATAACTGATAACTGATAACTGATAACTGATAACTGATAACTGATAACTGACATGAATGGTAATTTTTTTGAACTGGCAACGTCCGGTGTCCAAGGATTACAGCCCTATCAACCAGGTAAACCCATTGAAGAATTAGAACGTGAATATGGCATAAAAAACGTCATTAAATTAGCCTCCAATGAAAATCCATTGGGCCCAAGTCCACTAGTGCTAGAAGCAATACAAACTCATTTAAAAGAAATAAGTCGCTATCCGGATGGTAACGGTTTTCTGCTGAAACACGCTTTAGCTCATAAACATAGCCTAAAGCCAAACATGATCACTTTAGGTAATGGCTCTAATGATGTGCTTGAATTGATTGCTCGTGCCTTTGTGACTTCTGAGCATTCGGTTATTTTTTCTCAACATGCCTTTGCCGTTTACCCGCTCGTCACACAAGCCATTGGTGCTAAAGCCATTAAAATTCCAGCACATAACTGGGGCCATGACTTAACTGCCATGCAAGCTGCTATTCGTGACGATACTCGTTTGATATTTATTGCCAATCCCAATAACCCTACCGGTACTTGGGTTGATAAAACGATTCTGAAAGCCTTTTTAGAAGCAGTGCCTAAACAAGTGCTTGTCGTGGTCGATGAAGCCTATTTTGAATATGCTTCTGAAAATACCGCCTATCCTGATAGCCTAACCTGGTTAGCCACTTATCCTAATTTGATAGTTTGCCGAACTTTCTCAAAAGCTTATGGACTTGCTGGTCTACGAATAGGCTACGCTGTTTCTCACCCAGACGTGGCTAACTTACTAAATCGTGTGCGACAACCCTTTAATGTCAACTCTATGGCACTGGTTGCCGCAGAAACCGCTTTAACTGATCATGAATATCTTAACAAAAGCATTGCCTTAAATCGTGTTGGAATGCAACAAATCACTCAAGCATTTGCTAAAATGCAACTAGATTTCATTCCTTCATTAGGAAATTTTATCTCAGTCAATGTGGGTGATGGCGGCAAAATTTATGAGTTACTATTACATCAAGGTATCATTACACGCCCAATTGGAGGCGGTTATGAAATGCCGCAGCATTTACGCATATCAATTGGAACAACAGCTGAAAATATAGCATTTATTGAAGCATTGGAAAAAGTATACCAAAGCTAAAGCTTTGGACTCCAATCTCAAAACTTCATTTTGGGCTCCAATCTCAAAATTTCGTTTTGGATTCTTTCCCAATGCTTTGGAAATAACCGGTAGAAAACATGACTAATCACGTAAAACAAAAAATCTTAATCGTAGGCGATGTCTCTGCAAATGCACAAGAATTGATTGAATCGCTTAAAAGTCCTAACTATGACATTGTTGTCGCAACCACTGGCGAAGCGGCATTGGATATTACCATTTCAACCCATCCCGATTTGATTTTACTTGATATTACCATGCCGGAAATAGATGGTTATGAAATTTGTGCTAAGCTCAAAGCAGAAGAAACCACCCAAAAAATTCCCGTCATTTTTTTCGCCACCCCAGAAGATGATAAAACCAAGGGCCTTAAGGTCGGTGCAATGGATTATATTACCAAACCCATTTGCGCTCCGCTCGTCAAAGTCAGAGTGAATAATTATCTGATGTTGAAAAAACAAACCGACATCTTAGAACATCTGTCTGATATAGACAGCCTCACCGGTATTTCTAATCGCCGTAGCCTTGATGAATTTATGGAACAAGAATGGCGACGTGCTATACGTGGCATTTCTCACCTATCATTGATTATGATTGATATTGATCATTTTCAGTTATTTAATGAACACTATGGTTATGTTACCGGCGATGAATGTCTTAAACAGGTAGCCATCGCTTTAGCTCAGGTCGCTGAAAGATCAACAGATTTGATTGCCAGGTATGAAGGTGATCAATTTGCCTGTCTGTTACCGCTGACAAATGCAAAAGGTGCTACTGTTATGGCGAATAAATTAAGAGAAAGCATTATCTCAGAAAATATCCCACATGCTCACTCTATCATCGCTGATCACATTACCATCAGCCAAGGCATCGCCACTCGTCGCCCATATCCTAATTCCTCTCCATCTCTATTGATTGCAGATGCGAAAAAAGCTTTGGGTGAGGCTAAACGGCGAGGTGGTAATCAGATAAGGAATTTAGATTAGTGGTCATCAGAAAATTTCTAATGGGTTATAATGTTTTTGAGTTTATAGTATTTTTGAGTTAATATTTTAATCATCAATTAGTTGAATAATATATTAAATGTATTTTATTCTGGGAAACACTATATTATTGATCGTCACTTTGTTCTGTTAAGGACACGGCAATATAGCATATACTCCAAACGTTCAGGATTTCGGATTTTATACCTGCCAGGTTTTTAACACCTGGCAGGTATTGCAGGCATTATTTAGTCTATTTTCATCATCGGAAAACTTGAACGTTTGAAGTATAAGATAAAAAATGATGGCATATTTTGTAACAGATTTAACACCTCAGTGACAAACTTCAAAACGGGTATTATTATAAATAGCAAGTATTACTCACATTCAAAATAAACGAGTACAACATTATGCAGACACTAAATAAGCTGTTTGAAAACAACAAAACTTGGGTGAAAGAGATTACCGAAAAAACCCCCGATTTTTTCAAACAACTCTCTGAAAAACAATCACCGGAATATTTATGGATCGGCTGTTCTGATAGTCGTGTACCAGCCAATCAAATCGTTGATTTGCTGCCTGGCGAAATCTTTGTCCATCGAAATATAGCCAATCTGGTTGTACATACGGATTTGAATTGTTTATCGGTCATACAATATGCGGTTGATGTTTTGAAGGTTCGGCATATTATTGTTTGTGGGCATTATGGCTGTGGCGGCATTAAAGCGGCACTGGAGGGAAAAGAGCATGGTTTAATTGATAATTGGCTTCGGCATATCAAGGATGTTTATCGTTGTTATCAGCAAGAGATTGATGCTTTATCAGATGACGACGAAAAATGTCGTTTACTGTCTGAAAAAAATATCATTGAACAAGTGGCTAATGTCTGTCATACCACAATTGTTCAAAAAGCTTGGAAAGCGGGTCAGGAAGTGACCGTTCATGGTTGGATTTACAGCGTCCATGATGGACTGCTAAAAGACTTGGATGTTTGCATCAGTGGATTAGAACAAATTCAGTCGATACACCACTTGAATACCTAATAATTGTTAATTGTTAATTGTTAACTCATGTTACGCATCTAATTTCTCAAGCAATGTCATTTCGAGAAAGTCAGAAATCTTTTGACATAGAGATTTCGTGAGCCTTGCTCGAAATGACAGGCATTTTCAATTTTATAAAAACGGTGTACGTAACAAGAGTTATTTAACTAATTAATAATTAAAGTATTAAACGCTATAACTCCATAACGCATTAAACGCAAAAACGCTCTATGTCACCAGAAAAATTCTTTCATGCCTTAGCCGATGAAACTCGCTTACGTTGTGTTGCATTAATACAACAAACAGGCGAATTATGCGTTTGTGAATTAACTTACGCGCTTAAATTGTCGCAACCCAAAATTTCTCGACATTTAGCGACTTTGAAAGCAACTAATGTACTTCAAGCTAGACGTGAAGGCTTATGGATGTATTACGATTTACATCCTGATTTACCCTCTTGGGCAATAACGGTTTTACAAGAAACTGTCGTTGGTATCCAGAAAATTGCACCTTTTTGTACTGATAAAAAAAATCTCTCCAAAATGTCCAATCGCCCCGGACCTCATTGTGCTTGAACAAACTTAATATTAAACCAGAACAATCCTAAACAATCCTACATTAGAGGTTGATTTTATATATGTAAAACAATATATATGGGTTTTCATATATAAAATGCTTTCAACCATAACATTTTGTAGGAGATAAATAGTATGAGTACACCCTCTGACATTACGCCTCAAAACGTGACCGGTGGTGATCCATTAGGAACGTTTGGGCGTTATCTTACCTTATGGGTTGCCTTATGTATTATTGCTGGTATTGGCTTAGGCAATCTCTTTCCACAAATCTTCGCACTTCTCAGTCATTTAGAATTTGGACATGTCAATTTAGTCGTTGCAGTGCTGATTTGGCTCATGATTTATCCCATGATGGTGAGTGTGGATTTTAATTCGCTCAAACATATTGGGGAACGTCCCAAAGGATTGATTGTGACTTCTGTCACAAACTGGTTTGTTAAGCCGTTTACGATGGCGGCTTTAGGGATGTTGTTTTTTGAAATCTTGTTTGTCGATTGGGTAGAACCACAAACCGCTAAAGAATACATTGCCGGTATGATTTTACTTGGCTCAGCACCCTGCACAGCGATGGTGTTTGTCTGGAGCCAACTGACAAAAGGCGATGCGACTTATACTCTAGTACAAGTGTCTTTAAACGACATTATCATGATATTCGCTTACGCGCCTATCGTGGCATTTTTATTGGGTATCAGCGATATTATTGTACCGTGGGAAACTTTGTTACTTTCTGTGGTTTTATATGTAGTAATTCCATTGATAGCTGGTTACTTAACTCGTATCCAACTATTACGACAGGGTAGCAAGGAACGAGTCACTCAATTTACCGAAAAATTAAAACCTTGGACCATCATCGGCTTACTGTTAACCGTTGTTTTACTCTTTGGTTTTCAAGGGGAAACGATTATTGCCCAACCTATCGTCATTTTGCTCATAGCTATCCCATTGATTATTCAAAGCTTAGGGGTTGCTGCTATAGCCTACACTTGGGCTTGGTTGTGGCGTGTGCCGATTGAAATTGCCGGTCCGGTGGCATTAATCGGTTCTTCCAACTTCTTTGAACTCGCGGTTGCGGTTGCGATCAGTTTATTTGGACTTCATTCCGGTGCTGCGTTAGCAACCGTTGTCGGTGTACTGGTAGAAGTCCCAGTGATGCTGTTTATTGTGTATCTTGTTAATAATACGCGAAGTTGGTTTGTTTGGGAAAAGGTCCAAAGCTAAAGCTTTGGACTCCAGCACCGGGTTTTGGAATCCAAAGCTTTAGCTTTGGGATTGTTATAAAATAACTAAAAAATCATTTAATCTGAAATTGGAGAGTGTTGATTGATGGAAAAACAAAAAGTCTTATTTGTCTGCATTCACAACAGTGCCAGAAGCCAAATGGCTGAAGCTTGGTTAAATCATTTTGGTGGCGAACAATTTGAAGCGGAAAGTGCCGGTTTATCGCCAGGTACATTGAATCCAATCGTCGTAATAGCCATGCAAGAAGTAGGTATTGACATTTCTCATCAGAAAACACAAGCCGTTGCAGACTTAATCAAATTAGGCAAATCATTCGCTTATGTTATTACTGTGTGTGATGAAACCAGTGCCGAGCAATGCCCAGTTTTTCCGGGAGCCACTAAACGATTGCATTGGGGCTTTCCTGATCCATCTGCACTTAAAGGTACAAAAGAGGAAAAACTAGCAAAAACAAGAGAAATTCGTGACTTGATTAAAGCCAAAATTGAAAATTGGTGTCAAGAAAGAAATAACTCCTGAAATTTTGGACGTTAAAGGTATATAGCGTTTTTGCGTTACAGCGTTTTTGCGTTACAGCGTTATAGCGTTATAGCGTTTTTTATTTAATTTATGAATAACTTAAACTAGTACACTGTCAACTTTATATTGATGGATTGTTGGAGTCCAAAGCTTTAGCTTTGGCAACAATCCAATGGACTCCATCCATCAAAACAAACTTGACAGAATACTAGATTAATTGTGCTTTATTTAATCGGGAATTGCTATAGCATTTCCCGCTTGAATACATCTCATATATATATTTATCAAATAGTTATATATTATTTTAAGGAGTTATTCCCTAAATGCTATAATTTCAGATCACTATCGTTCTATCTGACAGTTAACTTCAGGCCATTGATAAAAATCGGGCCATTTTTTATAAGCGTGTGGTCCTAAATCTCCCACAATATCAAGCAAATCTTCGCGCACAGCTATATAAAAACCAGTCCATCTTTTTTTTCTGACCCAACAACTACCAGTATTAATCCAACCCAAATGAAAATAGACGGCTTTATATCCATTCTGTTCTGCCAGTTTAAATTGCTTTCTAGCAGCTTGCTCAAAAATAATTTCTGGCTTTTTTATTAAGCAGTTAGATAATATGTTATCAAATTCAGACCAGAAATATTTATAACTTAATTCAATACCAAATTTGCTCTTCGGTAAATGCTGAGTGAGATTGCATTGAGTAAAGTGTTTGGTGGTTAATGCCCTCATATCTATAAACTTCACTTTCCCAAAGTGTTTCGAGGTCAGATAAAAGGGTATCATGCCCATTTGAATGGAAAGAAGCGTTAAAGGAGCTTGTTGGGCAGTCAATAAACGATCAACGATAGTATCTAACATGACTCTCCCTGGTAAGTGACTTAAATACTCCCGCGAAATTAATTCAAACCAAGGAAAGTCCGATTCTGAGAGTTGGAAATCCTGTAATATTGGACTATAGGCTGCTTTGGCTAATGGTAATGGTATTGATTCGGGGGCTTTATCCCAAGAACTTTCTGACATAAAGCTAATCGTATCCATAGTTGCAACTAAGGCGATAAAACCTAATACGATTTGAGCTACCGTTTTTTTTGGTATTTTTGTGACGGCATAAAGTCCAGAAATGACTAATAATGGCAAAATAGGGACAAAAAAGCGTCCACCTTCCATCCAATCACCACCACTAGTCACAGAAAAAGCTAAAGTCGCACCAATAAAAGCAATCACCGTCATGAGTGCTATGTTTTTATTAATGTCATTTTGGTGATTGAATAAAACATCATAGATGGCAAATAGCAGTAAACTCGTCAGAATAATAAGTGATGGCAGCCAATAATGATCAAAAAAATAGTGGAAACCGGAGATGAGTTTATCAATATTAAGATTAGAGGCTTTGGCATAGACGGGTTGTGGGAAGATTTGTCCAAATATCTGATATCGCCACAGTGATAATAGAATGAAAATGACTAAGCTGATGCTAACCAAAATCATTATTTTTTGAAAGTATTTTTTTCCATAAAGAAGGTGATTTGATTCTTTGAGGAAAAAATGATGAACGATGAAATACAAAGCGATTCCCAACAGAAATGCTAACATCACAAAAATCGCTTCTGGACGAGAAAGAATATAGGCTCCAATTGATAAGATGATAAAAATCAATAGAGGAAACGATATTTTTTCGGTTAAAAATCGGATCACTGAGTAGATAAGTAGCACCACAATAAAAGCAACCAACGTCGTTTCAAGTCCACTAAATGACAAATAAACTAAATAAGGAAATAGGGCTAGAAAAAGTGCCACAAACCATGCGGCTTTGAGATTCAAAAATATTGCTAAACGCCAAGCCGCTAAAATGGTCAACGCGCCCATCGTTGCCGAAAAAAATACGCCAAGCACCGGCATCGAAATATTTGATATTTTATACAAAATGGCTAATAGAATGACATGAAGTAAGCTAGAACTTTGTTCAACGGCTTCACCATTGTAATTCACGATTTTGCCGAAATCGCTCAAGGCTTGAGCAGCCCAGTAGGTGATATAAGGGTCATCACGACCACTAGCGGCACCGTATAAAAAAAGACCATGTAGAAAGGCAATTACTACACACAAAATTGGGATTAACCAAATCGAAAAAATCTTTTGTTCGTTAATCATTTTTTCCTGATAAACTCCTTAACATGAAAAACTGATATTAAGGAATGAAAATTTAATGAGTCGATAGGGTTCGACATGCTCATCAACCGCCAATCTAAAAAACCCAAAATGGCTAGATTTTAGGCGATTTCCAGAAATAAATATACCGGGCGTTGCCTGAGCTTGTCGAAGGCAGTGGTATAATTTTTCTTAGAAATCACCTTAAAAACTTGATAGGTTTGGACATTCCAGTTTTGGAAGTTCGGTTGGTAAGCTTGTCTAACGGGTATGACCTTCATTTGATCTGGATATGTAGGATGGACAACATCTTTTTGTTGCCCACCAATATGCCCTCATCCCATCCGTAGGGTCACTGCCATTAAGTTAAGGGCAACCATAAAGGATTGCCCCTACATAAGATCATAATTTGTAGGG